>ERZ1031095.39-NODE-39-length-37464-cov-5.086744_pt1 | contig 37464 bp, 28 predicted proteins | sample MGYA00517108_ERZ1031095 | MGnify/ENA primary metagenome ERZ1031095 (study PRJEB33719, sample SAMN04261275) | wastewater metagenome | biome: rural village; feature: human; material: feces | host: Homo sapiens | place: El Salvador | collected 2013-01-07 ... | reverse complement strand
CGCGATTCCCGCAACAACGAAAAATGCGGGCGGGAAGGCGGCTCGCGCCTTACTCGGCGCGGCGGCGCAGCAGCACCACGCCGGCACCGGCGGCCAGCAGCAGGACCGCGGCCACGGCGAACGCCATCGTCGAGGCACCCGTCTTGCTCAGGCCGCTCGGCTCGGTGGCATCCACCTTGCCGTTCGGGCTCGGCTTGACCGCCGGCTTCTGCGGCGCGGCAAGCGCGTCAGCCACCTGGGCGGGAGTCGCGCCTTCCGTCGGCGGCGACCTTCTTCGCAGTGTCGAGGGCGGCCTCGAACTCGTCCGAGCCGGACTTGTAATCCGGCTCGGCGAGCTTGCCGGCCTCCGCGATCACCTCGTTCAGAGCCGTCTTGTCGGCAGACTCGACAGTCGCCTCGAAGGACTTCGCGAAGTCCGTGCCCTTGAGCGCCACCGTCACCGTGACCTTGCCGGCCGCAGCGAACGGCTTCGCCAGATCAACAGGCTTACCGGCTAGGCGCGTCTTTATGGCGTGGCTAGTCCACGAAGTATCAATGTTCAGCCGATATTATCGACGTTGTGAAATGAAAGTAGGAGATGTGCTGTGATTAGTGATGCCGAGTTTGACCGTTGGGGCGAAGCCGCCGAGCGTGGCGATTACGGTGGAAGTAAGCTCGGGGTTTTGCTTAAAACAAACGGATTTATAAGCCCTCTCATTGTAGCAAGGGGTTGCCCGTCATCTAACCCAAACCGCCATAAGGAAATCCAATGGCAAAGATGGCTTTTACCGCCAGCCACGGCGCGCGGATGCTGAGGGAGTCGAACCCGCAGATCACCACTGTCGATCAGCACATGGAGATGCGCGGCAAGGTGATGGCCGACATCGTCATCAAAAAGATTCACGGCATCGACTCGCCGCGTACGGTGATGTTGCCGACCGAGCTGGTGGTGCGGCAGTCGGCGTGACCTGCGCAGGCTCGCAGCTGGACGCCGGCCGCGAGCCGTTGCGGGACCTCAGGATTTTGCGTCGGGGCCGACATCGGGATTCACGCCACCGACATGACTGCCGGCCGCCGCGACTGCGTCCAACGCGGTGCGCAGATGCGCAGGCGGAATCACCCTCCGCCACGCCATCAGAGAGGCCCAGTCGGCCACGATCCTGAAATACCTACGCCGCGCGGCCGGCCGCGACAGGCTCAGATCATGCAGGCCGCCGCGAATCGTCGCCAGCGTCACCACATCGCCGAGGTTGAGCGCCGCCTGGCGAATCGCCGTGATGTCCAGCACGGAATCCGCCTCGCGCATCGCCTCATCCCATGTGGGCTGCAGCATGGTCCGGTCGGACGTGCACACCAGCACGGGAATGCGGATGTCGAGCCGGCGCGACACCTCGGCCTGCGCATTGTAGATCGCCCGCATCCACCCGGCGCGGGGAAAGAAACGCTGCGGGTCCACCAGCGGATGGCGCAGATAATCCCAGTCGCCGCCGGTCTCGCAATCGATGCAGCGGCCGTAGAACCCCGGATCGCGCATCGGCATCACCGTTTTGCCGCCGCCCAGCTGGAACGCCTGAACCACGGGCGTCGACAGTATGCGGAACATGCGGTTGCCCTGCAATTCCAGCCAAGGCGAGTCCAGCGCGACCGCCTCGACGTGATGCGGCCGCTGCGAATTCAGCCACAGCACCGAGCTCAGCCCGCCCTGCGAATGGGCGACCAGCAGGATGCGCACCTGCTCGCCCTGCTCGGCGACGACCAGGTCGCGTAGGGCGTTGAATTCCGCCGCATAATCGTGCAGATCCTCGATATATCCAGGGGTCTGGCCATCCCGCAACGACCGCCCGAACTTGCGCAGGTCGACGGCGTAGAAGGGAATGCCGAGCGATTCCCAGAACTCGGATTCGTGACGGCGGTAGAAATAGTCGTTCCACCCGTGCACGTACATCACCGCGAGCCGGTGCCCGCGCAGCGCGAACCGCTGACGCCTCCATCGCGCGCTCATGGGCAGCTTCGAGGGGTCCCGGCGCACGAATGTGGCGACGATATCGCCTTCGTCATCATGGCCGAGATGGATCGTCGCCTGCTGGTAGCCGTCCATTACGCAGTCGGGCTGCCAGTCGTCCACGGTGGGGCGCGCGGCGAGTTGGATATGCAGCGGATCAGTCATGATTTCAATGTACTCGCGTCGCGGGAACCGACAGGACGACTATGCCCCGCATTATCTGAACGCGAACGCGAAATACAACAGATTGCGCGGCCATGTCGGAATGCGTCGACACAGGCGAGCCACACGGCGGTCGGGCGGCGGACCGCGACTGAGGAAAGGCTCCGCATGCCACGGCCAGCACAACGACAGACACCCCTTGTGACCGTTTACATCATCTGCGTATACTCGAACCTGTACGCGGTCATCCGACGACGGCCGCACGCGTAAAGGAACAATGATGTCAACAACTACTCACGCGCCGAACAAGGTAGCATCAACGAGCGGCAAACCGACCCGGCGTCTGGCGAACCGCACTCGGACGAAGTCGTCTGCACGTTCCAACGAAACACCGGTAGACCAGAACAGCGATAAGCAACCGGCGAATATCCAGCAACACGAAGCAAACACCGATGCCATGGATTCCATGGACGATGCACAGAAAAAACCGACCATCCGCGACGTCGCCCGTCTCGCGGGAGTATCGTACGGAACGGTCTCCCGGTATCTGAACGGCAACACCCACGTCTCGCAGGACGCAGCCGAACGCATCGCAGCAGCCATCACCAAATCACAGTACACGCCGAACAACGCCGCACGCTCACTCGCGCAACGCCGCACGCTCACCGTCGCGCTGATCATCCAGGTCGAATCGAACGAGACCATCGCGCAGGCCGGTATGTCAAGGGCGATGGCCGGCGCCAACCAGGTCCTCGGCGACGCGGGCTACCAGATGGTCACGCTGATCGCCAACAGCGAGGACTCCACGCGCCGCATCGCGCAGCTGGTGCAAAGCGACTTTTCGGACGGGTACCTGCTGTTCTCACTGAGCGAGGACAGCATGCTCGCCAACACGTTCGCATCGGTCAAGCGGCCGGTGGTCCTCTCGGAAGTCAGCGAACGCGAGAACCTGCCGTTCCCGGCCGTGGACTTCACCAACACCGAGGGGCAGCGCGACATCACGCGCTACCTGCTCGACCAGGGGAGGACCAAGCTGGTGTACGTGTGCGGCCCCGGATACTCACCATCGTCGAACAACCGCTTCGACGGCTTCAAGGCGGCGATGGGTGACCGGTTCAACGAACGCCACGTCTACTACGCGGACGACTGGGAGAGCACCAGCGGCGAAATGGCCGTGGTCGAGTTCCAACCCATGCTTGACGAGCTGGACGGATTCGTGTGCGCCAACGACAGCATCGCGCTGGGCGTCATCAACCAGTTGAACCGGTTCGGGTATCGGGTGCCGGACGACATCGCGGTCACGGGATTCGACGATTCGCCAATCGCCCTGCTGGCGAACCCGAAGCTGACCACCGTGCGGCAGGATTCGCAGCTGCACGGCGAGACGATGTCGAGGCTGTTGCTGTCCATGCTGCAAGGCGACATCGTGGAGCCGCATTACGTGCAGCTGCTGCCGACGACCATCGCGGAGCGCCAATCGGCGTGATCTAGGAAGAACCACGCTCTCAAAACTCGCAGATACAGGGCGAAAATAACGAATAGTCCCTTGTATCTGCGAATTTTGAGAGCCTCATATTGCAACGCACGACCCCACGCGGCCGTTGCCGGAGCGCCACCGCCGGGCGCACTCCGATTCTTCCGTATGTCGGCAAGGTTTTCACGATACAATGGTTCAGTCTGTAACCGGTCACAAGCAGTTGCGGACACGACAGATAATCAACAGCAGATCATCACGAAAGGGGAAATCATGGCTGATAGATTCGGAGCTTTTCTGCCTCACGACACCTCGGGCGACGTTGCCCAGCTGCACGGCATCGGTCTGCAGAAATTCGGCGACACCTGGTATGCATATGGCGAGAACAAGGTAAACGGCAATTTGTTCCAGGGCGTGTGCTGTTATACAACCACCGATTTCATCGCATGGCGCAGCCACGGCATCGTACTTGATGTGCAAGAAGACGGCTCCGCCCTCGCCGCCGACCGTATCGGCGAGCGGCCGAAGGTGCTGCATTGCCCCGCCACCGGCAAATATGTCATGTATATTCATGCCGAAACGCCCGACTACGGATACGCGTACATCGGCGTCGCCGTGGCCGACGCCCCAACCGGCCCGTTCGCATTCCAGACCACCATCACGTGGCGTGGCTACCTGAGCCGTGACATCGGCGTCTTCCAGGACGAGGACGGCAGCGGCTACATCATGAGCGAGGACCGCGACCATGGCACGCACATTTACCGTCTCGCCGACGACTACCTCACCATCGTCGAGGACGTCGCCTGTGAGCGTGCCACCGACTACCCATACGGCCTGGAATCGCCGACCATCATCAAGAAGGACGGCCTGTACTACTGGTTCGGCTCGCAACTGACCAGCTGGGACACCAACGACAACAAGTACTCCACCGCCACCGACCTGCACGGCCCGTGGAGCGAGTGGAAGCTGTTCGCGCCGGAGGGTGCGAAGACCTACGATTCGCAGGTCGATATCGTGGTGCCGCTGGACGACGACCCGTACAACAGCGAGCACTTCCTGTTCATCGGCGACCGCTGGCAGGAGCATGACCTCGGCAACTCGCCGATCGTACAGATGCCGATTTCCATCGCCGACGGCGTGGCGTCGCTGACGTGGAGCGACACCTACGAGGGCACCACCCACCGCTGATTTTCGCGGGTTTTCGCAGATCACGGATTTAGCCGGCGTGGTCCGGCATTGAGAAACGGGCCTGTGGCATGATTTGCCGCAGGCCCGTTTCGCGTCTTTCGGCGTTCCCCGGACGGCAGCGACGGCGTGACGGCACAACGGCGTGACGGCGCAGCAACGCAACAGCAGCAGGTACGGCCGGTTTGCGTTCCTATGTGCGCGTCGAAACGACAAGTGCGCGAACATAAGAACGCAGATGGCTCTGTTTGCGTTCTTAAGTGCGCACGATCGTCGTTTCGGCGCGCACTTAGGAACGCAAACCGGCCACGCCAGCCACCGAGGCACCGGTCTTGGACAGACGTTCTGCTGACCGGCAGGCTTCTGCACGCCAGGCTTCTTGCCCGGTTCGGTCTTGTCGGACATGACCTTGACGACCTTCAGACCATCGGCGGAGAACGTGTCGCCGACCGTGTACTCGGTCTTGGTGGGCTTCGCGGCCACCTTGATCGATTCGACGGTCGCCGGCTTCGGCTTCTCGGCCAGGGCGTTCTGTGCGGCGGTGAGGTTTTCAGTGCGGTGGCCACTTCGTCGACGGTTGCGTTCTTGTTGGCGGAGACCTCCTTGGCGGCGGGCTGACCGTCGAGCTCCACGTATGCGGAGGCGGTTTCACCCTCGGCGACGGTCGGCGTGAACGCGGTGGTCTTCAGCGTCGGCTTGGAGTCGGAGCGGACGAGCACCACATCGTCGATGTAGCCGTTGGCGTCATCGGCGAGGCCCATGTCGGAGAAGCTCAGCCACAGAGCGCCTTCAGGCGCGGCGTCGGCGGGCACGGTGAACGTGGTGGTCACGTACTGCGGCTCACCGGCCTTCGTGTCGGCGGTGGTCGATGCGGTGGCGAGTTCGTCCGTGTACTGTGCCCATGCGGAACCGGTGCCGCTGCCGGCCTTACGGCTCTTCACGGTCGCGGTGGCCACTTGGGATCAAAAGACTCGCGAAGGCATGATTCTGCTCGTCAACCGTGACGAGCACAACGCCCATGATGTGACAATCGACCTGACATCGTTGCCTAGGCTGGGGGAGTGGCCGTCCGTCACCAGCTCGCAGATGCCGCCCAGCGACGATATCTACCGCACCAATACGGTCGACGAGCCGGACGGCGTCACCTTGCAGCCGCTATCCGCCGCGCTTGATGAGGGTCGGATGACTGTTTCGTTGCCACCGGTCACATGGGCTTCGGTGAGGTTCACGGCCTGATTATCGCGAGCTCACGCTCTCAAAACTTGCAGATACAGGGCCGAATTCAACAAAAATGGTCTGCATCTGCGAGTTTTGAGAGCGTGATTTTCCTATCAACAACATAATGGGGGTTCCCGAGCATCGGGAACTCCCATTATTCGTCGTCATGTGCTGACAACCCGCGCCGGCAACGCGGTCATGTGGCGCTGTCGCCAATCAGCGGCAACGCCACGAACCTTGGCCTCCTTGAAGGCCTGAGCGGACGGCTTCCACGAAGCGGCGGTGTAGTCTTTTCCTGCGCCGGCGATGATGAGATATACAAACCCCGCGGGCGTTGCCTCCGCGGGGTTCGTAACGGGATGTATCAGGGATTCGATTGGATCAGTCGTCGCCCAGAGTGATATGTATGCCGCCGACCAGCGCGCTGATCACGTTGTACAGCAGCGCGATGATGGTGGCAAGGAGCGTCACCAGCACGACGCCGACGATCGCCAGGATGGTGACCACCGACAGTACCGTGGACAGGCTGAACACGCTGGACAGGTTCAGGCTGTCGGCGGCCAGACCGGTGGACGAGACGATATTGTTCAGCTGGTCGAACACGCCGACCGCGTCAAGCAGCAGCCAGACCAGGGCGGCGGCAAGCACTTCGATGATCGCGCCGGCGATTGACAGCATGAACGTCACCTTCGCCACGGACCATGCGTTCACATGGGTCAGCGACAGGTTCATGCGGCGGGCGCGCGGCGTTGAACGGCGCGGCGAACGCAGGGACGCACGCGTTTTGTTGGCGCGCGGCTCGCTCTCCGGCTGCGGCTGGTTGGAAATAGAGCGCGCGACCCGAGGGGCGCTTTCGCGGACACCTTCGTGCGGTTCTGCATTGTCATGCGGACCGGGCACGAACATGTCGGTCCGTCCGGGTTCGAGGTTGTCACTCATCGTTGCTCCTTGTCGTTCCCCGATGACTCTTAGCCGAGGCTACCAGTTTTCTGAGACGATTATGCCTTGTCATCCGTGTTGTTCACATTCTCGTCAGATGCCGCGCCCGAATCACTGCCGGATGCGACGCTATCCGCGGTATCCGGAGTGTTTTCGGCCGTATCGGGAGACGTGGTCGCGGATGCGGCCGCAGCCGTATCATCCGTCGTCTCGACTTCGTCTTCGCCGGTTTCCTCGTTGCGGGCGATGGAGATAATCTCGTCGCCCTTGTCGGGCTTAGCGAGCGTCACGCCCTGCGTGGTGCGGCCGGTGCGCTTGACTTCGGTGACGTTGGAACGGATCACTTTGCCGGACTTCATGATGGCCATGACCTGATCGTCTTCGCTTACGATCAGGGCACCGACCAGCGATCCGCGACCTTCGGCGAGCTGTACCGCCTTGACGCCGAAACCGTTACGCCCCTGCAGTCGGTATTCGCTGATCGCGGTGCGCTTGGCGAAGCCCTCATTGGTGACCACGAGCAGGTCCTGCTTGGAGTCCTCCGGAACCACGTCCATGGCGAGCAGTTCGTCATCCCCGCGGAACTTCATGCCCTGCACGCCGGCGGTCTGGCGTCCCATCGGACGCAGCTGGTCGTTGTCCGCCGCGAACTTGAGGCTCATGCCCTGCTTGGAGACGAGGATGATGTCGTCTGCGGCGTTGCACAGCGCGGCGCCGATCAGCTCGTCCGTGGGCTCGCCGGTCTCCTCGTCGGCCGCGAGACGAACCGCGATGAGTCCGCCCTGACGCGGCGAATCGTACTCGGCCAGCGCGGTCTTCTTGACCTTACCGGTGCGGGTGGCAAGCACCAGATACTTGGCGACCTCGTAGTTCGGAATCGACAGCACGGTCTGAATCGTCTCGTCGGGACCGAACTGCAGCAGGTTCGCCACGTGCTGGCCCTTGGAATCGCGCGAGCCTTCGGGCAGCTCGTACGCCTTGATGCGGTAGACGCGGCCCTTGTTGGTGAAGAACAGCAGCCAGTTATGCGTGGACGTGAGGAAGAAGTGATCCACCACGTCATCCTCACGCAGCTTGGCGCCCTTGATGCCCTTGCCGCCGCGATGCTGTGCGCGGTATTCGTTGGCCTTGGTGCGCTTGATGAAGCCGGAGTGCGTGACGGTGACCACCACGTTCTCCTCGGCGATCAGGTCTTCGACGTTCATCTCGCCCGAGTAGGGGAGGATCTTCGTGCGACGTTCGTCACCGTATTTCGCGACGATCTCGTCGAGCTCGTCGCCGACGATCGTACGCTGGCGTTCCGGCTTGGCGAGGATGTCGTTGTAGTCGGCAATCTTGCGCATGAGTTCCTCATGCTCGTCGATGATCTTCTGGCGTTCCATGTTGGCCAGTCGAACCAGCTGCATGGAAAGGATGGCGTCGGCCTGCACCTGATCGATGTCAAGGAACTCCATCAGCTTCGGCCGGGCGTCCTCGCGGCCCTGGCTGGAGCGGATGAGGCGGATGACCTCGTCGATGGCGTCCATGGCCTTGAGCAGGCCCTGCAGGATGTGGTCGCGTTCCTCGGCCTCGCGCTTGAGGTAACGGGTACGGCGTTCGATGACTTCGAGCTGGTGGTTCACCCAATGGCGGATGAAGGCGTCGAGGCTCAGCGTGCGCGGCACGCCGTCGACCAGCGCGAGCATGTTCGCGCCGAACGTTTGCTGCAGCTGGGAGTGCTTGTACAGGTTGTTGAGCACAACCTTCGGCACGGCGTCGCGCTTGAGCACGAGCACGAGTCGCTGGCCGGTACGGCCCGACGTCTCGTCGCGCATGTCGGCGATGCCCTGGATCTTGCCGTCGCGCACGCCTTCTCGGATGGAAGCGGCCAGACGGTCGGGATTCACCTGATACGGCAGCTCGGTGACCACCAGGCACATACGGCCCTTGATCTCCTCGGTGTTGACCACCGCGCGCATCGTAATCAGGCCGCGGCCGGTGCGGTACGCCTGCTCGATGCCCTTGTGGCCGAGGATCGTGGCGCCGGTCGGGAAGTCCGGTCCCTTGATGATGCCGATGAGTGCGTTCAGCAGCTCTTCACGGCTCGCTTCGGGATGATCGAGCGTCCAATGCACGCCTTCCGCCAGCTCGCGCATGTTGTGCGGCGGAATGTTGGTCGCCATGCCGACGGCGATACCGGACGAGCCGTTGGCCAGCAGGTTCGGGAAGCGCGCGGGCAACACGGTGGGTTCCTGCGTACGGCCATCGTAGTTGGGCACGAAGTCGACGGTGTCCTTGTCGATGTCTCGCACCATTTCCATCGCAAGCGGCATCATGCGGCACTCGGTGTAACGCATGGCTGCGGGCGGGTCGTCACCGGCCGAGCCGAAGTTGCCCTGCCCGTCGACCAGCGTGTATCGCATCGACCACGGCTGGGCCATGCGCACCAGCGAATCGTAGATCGCGGCGTCGCCGTGTGGGTGGTAGTTGCCCATCACGTCGGCGACGGGTCGGGCGCACTTGGAATAGCCGCGATCAGGACGGTAGCCGCCGTCATACATCGCGTACACGATGCGGCGGTGCACCGGCTTCATGCCGTCGCGCACATCCGGAAGGGCTCGTTCGACGATGACGGAGATGGCATAGTCGAGGTACGACTGACGCATCTCCTTCTGGATGTCGGTGTGGGCCACGCGATTGTCGTCGAGGACCAACTGTTCGTTGGCCTGAGGGCTGATGGGCTCCATCGAGTGTTCGGCACGCTCGTCGTTCTGCTCCGGCAGGTCGGTGCCGTTGCTGTTTTCGTCTGCCACTTGGTTGTCCTTTGGTTAAATTCTGTTCGACCGTATGTTGGACGTCGTTTCTGTCGCTGTCATCGGGTGGATCGGGACCACCCCCAGTCAGCTGCGCTGACAGCCCCCCCCCCGCCGGCGGGGCTTGGATTAGAACCTTAAGCGTCGATGAAACGCACATCCTTGGCATTGCGTTGGATGAAAAGACGGCGCGGTTCCACGTCGTCGCCCATCAGCATCGAGAAGGTCTCGTCCGCTGCCGCGGCATCCTCGATGTGAATCTGCTTCAGGATGCGGTGCTCAGGATCCATGGTGGTCTCCCATAGCTCCTGGTAGCTCATCTCGCCCAGACCCTTGTAGCGCTGGATGCCTTCGCCCTTGGGCAGCTGCCGGCCTGCGGCCTTGCCTTGGGCGAGTTTCTCGTCGCGTTCGCGGTCGGTGTACACGTAATCATGATCGCCGCGCGTCCACTTGAGACGGTACAGCGGAGGCATGGCCACATACACGTATCCTGCGGTGATCATCGGTCGCATGTAACGGAAGAACAGCGTCAGGTTCAGCGTGGCGATATGGGCACCGTCCACATCTGCATCGGCCATGATGATGACCTTGTGGTAGCGCACCTTGCTCACGTCGAATTCCTCGCCATAGCCGCCACCGACCGCGGTGATCAGCGACTCGATGGTGTCGGACTTCATCATGCGGTCGATGGAGGCGCGTTCGGTGTTGAGAATCTTGCCTCGAAGCGGCAGGATAGCCTGCGTTTCCGGGTTTCGCCCTTGAATGGCGGAGCCGCCTGCCGAATCACCCTCGACGATGAACAGCTCGCACTCTTCGGGGTTGCTGGACTGGCAGTCCTTGAGCTTGTCGGGCATGCCGGCCGACTCGAAAATCGACTTGCGCCGGGTGTTCTCGCGGGCTTTCTTCGCCGCGATGCGGGCGCGGGAGGCTTCGATGGCCTTCTGGATGATGTTCTTGGCCTCTGCGGGGTGCGCGTCGAACCAGTCGCCGAGCTTGTCGGTCATCACGCGCTGCACGAAGGTCTTGGCCTCGGAGTTGCCGAGCTTGGTCTTCGTCTGCCCTTCGAACTGAGGAGTGGTCAGCTTGACGGACACGACGGCGGTCAGGCCTTCGCGCACATCGTCGCCGGAGAGGTTGTCATCCTTCTCCTTGAGGATGTTCTTGTCTCGCGCATACCGGTTCACCAGCGAGGTCAGCGCTGCACGGAAGCCTTCTTCGTGCGTGCCGCCCTCTGTGGTGGAGATCGTGTTCGCGAACGTGTGCACAGCCTCGGAATACGCGGTGGTCCACTGCATCGCGACCTCGGCCGAGATGCCGATCTTGAGGTCTTCGGCCTCGAAATCGATGACATCCTCCTCGACGGGAGTGGCCTTGCGGGACTTGACCAGGTACGAGACATAATCCTTGATGCCGTTCATGTACTGGTAAGTCACGCTCTGGTGCTTCGGCTCGGTGGAATCGTCATCGCCGGCCACTTCGTCGCCGGCCAGATCCGGCTCGCGCAGGTCGGTGAGTGAAATCTTCAGTCCCTTGTTCAGGAACGCCATCTGCTGGAAGCGGGAGCGCAGCGTCTCGAAGTCGTATACCGTGCTTTCGAAGATCGCCGCATCGGGCCAGAACGTCACGGAAGTGCCGGTCGACTCATCCTCGGCCATCGGGGCGCCCTTGGCGAGGCGGGCCGTCGGATGCTGATTGACGTATGTCTGGGTCCAGTGGAATCCCTGGCGCCGCACTTCGATATCGACTCGCGTCGACAGCGCATTGACCACGGAGATGCCGACACCGTGAAGGCCGCCGGACACCGCGTATCCGCCGCCGCCGAATTTACCGCCGGCGTGCAGCTTGGTCATCACGGTCTCGACGCCGGAGACGCCTTCGCCGGGAACTTCGTCGACCGGGATGCCTCGACCGTCGTCAACGACGCGGATGCCGTTGTCCGGCAGGATCGTCACTTCGATATGCGTGGCGTAGCCGGCCAGTGCCTCGTCGACGGAGTTGTCGACGATCTCGTAGACCAGGTGGTGCAGACCGCGCGGGCCGGTGGAGCCGATGTACATGCCCGGGCGGATGCGCACCGCCTCAAGGCCTTCCAGCACCTTCAGGTCGCTGGCGTCATAATGGTCGGGCGATAAGGTGTCGTCAAGCTGGGCGTCATCGAGCTCGTCCTGGGCGATGGCTTCATCGACCTCGCGGTCATGCTGCTCGGCGCTGCTCGCCGTCAGACCGCTGCCCGGAGCCTGCTCAGGCATGCCGGACTCGTCACGGGATTCATGTTCGGAATCCGATTCAAGAACTGCCACTAACGGTTTCCTTCCTGCATATTCTTTCGTCATGAAAGGTTGTTCTGCGGGCGATACGCTCTAAAACGCGAATAACGGGGGTTTCTAAGCGCTGAACCTATTATCCGCCAATCCTACCCGTCTACGGGGACTTTGGCTCTCTGAGCGAATTTAGCGCCTCTTCATCCTTGAGCCGCGAAATGTCGCGGCACGGGGGCCTGTTACCTGGATCTTGTGGACGTCCAACCCCTGCAGGCGCTCCTTGATGGTACGTTCCAGCTGCGGAATCAGGTAGGTGAGCTGGGTGGCCCAAGCCGCGGAATCGGCACGGATGGTCATGACTCCGTCGCGCAGCCCGATGACCTGCGAATGCTGGGCGATGACCGGTCCGACCACCTGGTCCCAGTGATTGCGCAGCTGCGCGATTTTCAGATACGGTATCCAATGACCGTTATTCGCAATCAGCGCCGTTACGCTGCCCAAGGTGCTCGGGTCGCGGCCCGGCTTGCCGAAGTTCTCCCATGCGGCCTCGGCGTCAATCATCCGCTGACGCCTTCCTCCCGCCATCTTGGCGATGTGCTCGAACACCGTGGCGGGCAGTTTGCGCTGGTCGAGATGCAGGGTCGCGCAAATCGGCTCGTGCGAATCGTGTACATTGCCCGGCTTGACCGCGCTGCCCGGCTTGTCGGGCCTGCTCGGTGCCCCCGGCCCGCTCGGCGTATTCGGCTTGCGGGGTTCGGTCATTGTTCGCCGGCCCTCTCGGCATCCGCTTCGTCGCACCGTTTAAGATCGGCCACTGCGATGCGGTTCACCGGTATCTCGCCGGATTCTGCCGACTCATTCGCCGGCAGTATCGGAATATCGCTTTCCGCGGCCGCGGTGATCAGTACCTGATCCTGAGCCGCGGCAAAACGCAGGATCTCGGTGCGGCGCGATTCGTCGAGCTGAGCGAACACATCGTCGAGAATCACCACCGGCCTGGTGTCGAAATACTCGCAGAGGGCCCGGTATTGTGCCATCTTCAATGCCAGGGCCAACGTCCACATCTCGCCGTTGGAGGCGAATTCCCTGGCCGGCATGCCATTGAGCGTCACCAACAGGTCATCTCGTTGCGGGCCGATCAGATTGACGCCGCGAGACACCTCGCCGGGATAGATGCGCTGGAAATGCTGGCTTATCAAGGGTTCGGGCGCCTGTGTTCCAAGGATCTCGTCGAATGACGGCACGTATTCGACCGCTGCCTGCTCACCACCATCCTGCGCGGCATCCTGAATTTCCGCATTGGACGGCAAGTCGCCCGCCACACCGGCCAATCTGGCATACAGCGGGCCGAACGACTTGTTCAGTTCCGCGATGATGCGCTGCCTGTCGCGGCTGAGCGCGACTCCCGCCTCGATGAACTGTCCGGTCCAGATCTCCAGCCCGCTGAGCGCGGCGTCAATCGGGGATCCTGCACGCTGCCATTGACCGAGCTGTTTGAGCAGTGCCGCCCGTTGCTTGGCAACGTGCGTGAATGATTGCAACCGGTTCGCATATCCGGGAATCAGCAGCGAGGCGACCTGGTTGATGAACGAGCGGCGCACGGCGGGGTCGCCCGCCACAAGCTGCTGATCCTCCGGGGTGAAGCTCACGGTCGGCAGCGTGCCGAGAATCTCCCGCAGATACCGCGACTGCCCGCCGTTGATGCGGGCGCGGTTGGCGCCGCGTGCCGCAATCGTGGCCTCAAGGGTGGTGGTCTGTGTCTGCCGGACCGGTTTCATGTCCGAGATATCCACGGCATCAGCGCTGGTATTGACGCCATCATCAGCGGGCTCCGGATCCGTCACGGATTCGATATTGGCCCGGATCGTCGCTGCATGTTCGCCGCGCTGCACCAGCGGAACCGAGCTGGATGTGCGATGGCTCAGGCCCGTGGACAGCACTTCTATCGCTTCGACGATGTTGGTTTTCCCAAGCCCGTTCGCCCCCTGCAGGATGTTGATGCCCGGCGTGAGGTCGAGCATGCAATGGTTCCATGACCGGTAATGGTCAAGCGCAAGACGCGAAATGTACAAGACGGGCTCCTGTCATGTCATCGCCGGCACCGTGTGTTTCGGCGGTGCCGGCGATTCGATTCGGATTCCAGTGTTCAGCCGTCGGGCTCAGCTGTTGAAACGCATCGGGACGAGCAGATAGCGGTAATCCATCGATTCGTCGCTGTCCGCCTCCTGCTGGCCGTTGAATTCGACGGGCTTGACGGCCGTGGTCATCTTCATGCGCACGAACGGCTCAGTGATGGCGCTCAGGCCTTCGATCAGGTAGGACGGGTTGAACGCGACGGTGATGTCCTCGCCGTCCATGTCGATGTCCAGCATTTCCTGCGCCTGGGCTTCGTCCACGGCGCCGGCGGACAGGGTGACCTCCTGGCCGGAGAACACCATGCGGATCGGGGCGTTGCGTTCGGCGACCAGCGCGACGCGCTTGATGGCAGCGATCAGCAGCTGCTTGTCAATGACGGCCTGAATCGGGTATTCGTCGGCGAACAGGCGGTCGACCGCAGGGAATTCGCCGTCGATCAGCTGGGATGTCGAGACGCGTCCGGCGTTCTCGAAACCGAGCAGCGTGGGGTTGTCGGCGTCGAAATCGATGACGACGTTCTGGTGATCGTCAAGTGCGCGGGCGACGTCGCGCAACAGGGATCCGCGCACCAGTGTGGTCGTAGAGGTGTCGATGTTCTGCGGCGTCCAGGTGAACGTGGCGCGGGACAGGCGGAAACGGTCGGTCGAGGTCATGGTGACTTTGTCGCCGTCGAACTGCATGCGCACGCCGGTCAGCACCGGGCGGTTCTCCTCGCGGGAGACCGCGACGCTGGCCTGGGTTACGGCCTGGATGAACGTGGGTGCGTCGACCTGGCCGAGCTTTGCCGGCACGACCGGCAGATCCGGGTATTCGGCATCGGGCATGAGCTGCATGGTGAACGTGGACTTGCCCGAGTTGATGGTCATGGTGGAGCCGTCGGTCGACAGGTAGGTCTTTTCGGCAGGCAGTGACTTGGTGATGTCGGCGAGGAGTTTGCCGAGTACCAGTGCGGTTCCGGGTTCGTCGATACCGGCCTCGATGTGGTGACGGGCGGAAATCTCGTAATTGAACGCGGACAGTTGAAGGGTGCCGTTGATGGCTTCGAGCTGGATACCTGCAAGGATGGGGCTCGCCGGTCGGGCGTCGATGACGCGGGTCGTCCAGGCTACGGCGTCGGCGAGAGCCGCGGAATCGATTTCTACTTTCATGGGTTCCCTCATTTCACGATGTGCTTGGCAACATTCTAGCGGGTCATGTTCGGATTGTTTTTTTCTCATGCGCGAAGTGAGTTATCATCACGACGGTTATCGAAAGAGAAATAAGATAGTCGTAGTAATAAGCCCTGTGGATAGTGTGGATAACTGCGCGAATCCTTGTGTTTATATGGGCTGAGTAACCCACAGATTATGTGGATAACTTTCCGGACAAAATGTGCATAAGTACCGAGTTATCCACATTTTCGGCGAACTATTTTGATTGTCCACATTTCCTGTGGATTAATCCACTGTTCATCCACAAAAAATGTGCAGTAGTCCACAAGTTATCCGCAGGCTCTACCCACATTTGTGAATAAGCATGTGGATAACTTTTCCTCCAATCAGCAGATCGTTCGGCGTGTTGCGCCTGTTTTATTGTACAGATTAAATATGTATGTCTATATTATTTGAGTCTGATAGGTCCTGTCGACGGTGACGAATCAGGCCTTCATCCAGCAGAATCACGCACAGCGACGAAAAAAGGCGTTTTTTGGTGTCTCAGCGCGATCGTGCCAGACGGGACCATTGCACAGCCGAGAGAAAACGACTGTCGTCACTCATTGCCGCGCTGCTTGAGGCGCGCGGTCAGCTCGGTCACGTAGTTGTAAATTTCAGGCTTTTCCTGCATATCATCGCTGACGCGGGTATACGCGTGCATGACCGTGGTGTGATCGCGGCCGCCGAACACTTCGCCGATATCGACCAGGCTCATGCTGGTCATCTCACGGGCAAGATACATGGCGACCTGACGGGCCAGCGCGATGTTTTTCGTTCGCGCACGCCCGACGATGTCGTCGAATGTCAGATGGAAGTACATCGCCGTCTGCCCGATGATGTCGGTCGGCTTGATTTCCACGTCGGTGGTGAAGAAGTCCTGCAGCGTCTGCTCGGCAAGCGCGCGGGTCACCGGCTGACTGCTCAGCGATGCCACCGCGCTCACGCGAATCAGGGCGCCTTCCAGCTCGCGGATGTTCTCGGTGAAGCGCTCCGCGATCAGATTCAGCACGTCATTCGGTGTCGAAGTGCCGTTCATCGAAGCCATCATGCGCAAAATAGCGATGCGGGTCTCAAGATCGGGCGGCTTGACATCGACGGTGAGTCCGGAGTCGAAACGCGAGATGAGTCGTGCCTCGAAGCCCTTGAGGTTCTTGGGCGCGACATCGGACGCGATGACGATACGCTTGTTGGCCTGATGCAGCGCGTTGAATGTGTGGAAGAACTGTTCGAGGGTCGCTTCCTTGCCGCCGAGGAACTGGATGTCGTCGATGAGCAACACGTCGACCTCGCGGTATCGGCGGTTGAATTCTGCGATGCGGTTCTGGCTCTGGGCCGGGGTCTGCAGTGCCTCGATGAATTCGTTGGTGAATTCCTCGCTGTTGACGTATCGGACCTTGAGCGTGGGATCCTTGACCAATGCATAGTTGCCGATGGCGTTGAGCAGGTGGGTCTTGCCCAGTCCCGATCCGCCATAGATACACAACGGGTTGAATTCCTGCCCGGTTCCCTCGGCGACCGCAAGCGCGACAGTGCGTGCGAAACGGTTGGAATCACCGGGAACGAACGTGTCGAACGTCGAGTTCTTGTTCAGATGGGTTTCCGGATCGCGCATCACCTTCTGCTGCCGTACCGGAAAACTCGGCTCGCCGGGTATTCGAGGAGCCGTGGCGCCTGGTTGCTGATTCGCCTCCGTCATTTCCGCGGAAATCGAATCGATGGAAGAGATTGACTGCATGCTGTTGGGCATGTAGGATTCCTGAGCCAGATCGGCGACGGTCGGCGACGGATTCGCAGGGAACGGTTCGCTCGGTTTCGCCGCAGTATCGGGATGCCGGGATGCCGGCGGCTGCGGTTCCGGTTGGGACACCTGAGGAGCCACGATTTTGAACGCCGGGAACATGTCGTTTCCGGATATGATTTTCAAAGCGTTGAGCAGCGGCGCATTGAGTTCATTCTGCAACGCTTGCTGCGTGGCCATGTTGCTTACGCACAATACGATGGTCGTGCCATATACCGCTTCCGGTACGACTCCTTCAAGCCAGCTCTTGTCACGCGGCGACAGCGTGGGATTCTGCTTGAGCAGACGCAGCGTGTCCGACCATATCCGCGTGGCTTGCCCGGCTGGACCGAGAAGGTCATCCGACATTGTGACCTCCTTCAGGTATGTGTGCCGGTGCGCACCGCAGCGGATGCGCTACGGTAGCTATAATAAGTACAACAACAACAGGATATATGTACTCCACTTTAGCCAAGTTATCCACAGCTTAGCGTGTTGTGTCGCCTCAATTGTGAATAACATTCATGTAATTTGTGGATAACTTTTCTACATGTTTTGGCGTGTTTCCAATGTTTTCCGCTGCTCTGCAAGGGGCACGACACACTGATAAATCGTGAAGAAATTGTTTTCATTTTGATTTTTGGGCATGGCTCAGAGTACCGTTATAGAGCTTGACTCATGAGAGCCGTGCATCAGCATGGCAAAAACCGGGAGCATAACTATGAAGAGGACATTCCAGCCCAACAACCGCCGTCGCTCGATGAAGCATGGTTTCCGCGTGCGCATGCGCACCCGTTCCGGCCGCGCGATGATCAACCGCCGCCGTAACAAGGGACGTAAGTCTCTGTCCGCCTGATTGCGGTAGGTGACGAAGGCGAGTGAAGCGGCTGAAAAGCCATCGTGACTTCATCGCAGTGCTGAAGCGTCGCTTCAAGGTGACGGATTCGGATATCGTCGTGCACTTTGTGGTGCATGACGATACCCGTGATGTTCAGGCATCTGCGGATATCATGAGACGTATGGGACTTGCCGTCAGCAAGGCTGTTGGTAACGCTGTAACGCGTAATCGTGTGAAGCGTCGATTTCGTGTGCTCGCAAGACGATATGAAGATATGCTTCCGATGCAGTGCGATATCGTCGTGAGAGCCAAACCCAGCGCATCGCGTGTCGATTTCGCTGACCTTGACCGACAGTTTTCCCGTTGCTTCGCCAAAGTCACGACTACGCATGAACGCAGGGTGAGTCGCTGATGTCAGCCATCGGATCGGCGCTTATCGGCATGATCAAGTGGTACCAGAGGGCCATTTCGGCGAAAACGCCGCCATGCTGCAAGTACTATCCGAGTTGCTCACATTACGCGATCACTGCGGTTCGGCGCTTCGGCGCGGTAAGAGGAATCGTGCTGTTTATTTGGCGTTTTCTTCGCTGCAACCCTTGGAGTCGTGGCGGCATCGATGATGTTCCGCAACATTTTTCACTGTGCTACAGATTTCGCTGGTCGAAGGCATATGAGAAGCCTCGACTCACACCAATGGCCGATGATTAAGGAGATGGCCTGATGAACACTTCCGGAGAATTTCTTCTTGACAGAGGCATTTGGGGCTGGCTGTATAAGCTGCTGACCCCACTTGAGTGGCTCATGACCCAGGTCATGGTCCTGTTCCATAAGTTCCTCACCCTGCTGGGCATGGCACCGATCGGCATCTCTTGGGTGCTGGCGATCGTGTTCCTTGTGCTCGTGGTGCACGCCTGTATTTTGCCGATTTATCTCAAGCAGATGAAGTCGATGCGCAAGATGCAGGCCTTGCAGCCCAAGATGCAGCATATTCAGAACAAGTACAAGGGCAAAAAGGATCAGGCCAGCAAAGAGGCCATGAGCCGTGAGATGATGAAGCTCTACCAGGACAATGACGCCAACCCCATGGGGTCGTGTTGGACCGCCGTCATTCAGGGTCCTGTGTTCATGTGCATGTTCTACATGCTTTCCGCCATTCCGTATATCGCGACCGGCAAGAGGGGAGCGCTTGGCGCATTCGATCAGGCGACTGCCAAGCAGTTCGCGCAAACCCGCGTCTTCGGTGTCAGCGTCACCGATACCTTCGGTACGGCCAACAATTCCGGAAAGGTCGTCATCGGCTTCTTCATCCTGTTGATGTGCGCATGCATGTGGTACATGCAGTTCAACAACATGCGCAAGAACCTCCCCAAGGCTTCGATGCAGGGATCCACGTACAAGATGCAGCAGGCCATGACCTGGGGCTTCCCGATCATGTACATCTTCTCCGGCATCATGTTCCCGTTCGCCGTGCTGGTGTACTGGCTGACCAACAACGCATGCAACCTTGCCCGTTCCTTGTTCCAGGTGTACAAGTTCCCGACCCCGGGTTCCCGTGCAGCTGAGGAAAAGGAGATTCGAGATCATCGTCAGGAGAATGCTCGTCGCGCCAAGGCCGGACAGCTTTCGATTGAGGAAGAGGAACTGGAGAAGGCGCGCCAGGAAGCCGCTGTTCGTCTGGAGCGGGGATACCAGCGCAAGCAGCCCCAGCGGAAGAATCGCAAGAAAAAGTGACACGATTGGAAACCTCTATTTGACCGTGAGGTTTCCTTTTTTTACACTATGGAAGTAATACTCGCTTAAAGGAGTGGTGATATGGCGCAGGAGGAGACCACGACGATCGATCAGCTCAATGAAGAAGCTGACATCGCCGCCGACTACTTGGAAGGCTTATTGGACATCGCCGATTACGAAGGCGATATCGAGATGGGTGTTCGCAACGGTCGTCCGATGGTGCAGATCATCGCTGATGACGATACGGATATCAAGCATCTCATTGGTTGCAATGGTGAAGTGGTCGATGCTTTGCAGCAGCTTACCCGGCTTGCTGTTCAGCAGAAGACCGGCGAACGCTCGCATCTGATTGTTGATGTTGACGGGTTCCTGAAGCGCAAGCGTCAGCGTCTTCGTGACATTGCACTTGATGCCATTGATGAAGTGCATGACACTGGTGAGCCCGTTGATTTGAAACCGATGAATTCGTTCGAGCGCAAGGTCATTCATGATGTGGTTCGCGAGGAGGGGCTGAAGTCTCGTTCTCACGGTGAAGAGCCGCGTCGCTATGTCACCATCTACATGAAGAGCAGCGCCGATGAATCCGACGTCGATGAAGGTAGCGAAGAGTGAGCGATATTGTTTCACGTGAAACATCTGGTGATGAGCTAGATGATTCCGCAATAGTTCGTGAGGCATTGGGCGAAGCATACGACAAGCTCGAAGTGTTTCACGTGAAACTATCCCGCGAGGGTGAGTTGCGTGGATTGATAGGCCCACGCGACATATCCATCATCTGGGAACGTCATATCCTCAACTCCGCCGCATGCGTCCCGTTCATTCGGGAAGTCACCAATCGAAGCAAGGCAAAGACCATTGCCGATGTTGGCAGTGGCGGCGGTTTCCCTGGAATCGTTGCGGCAGCATGCATGCCGGATTGTGCGTTTACACTCATTGAGCCCATGGAACGTCGTGTCGAATGGTTGCAAGAGTGCGTGGATGACATGGACCTGCAGAATGTTACGATTATTCGCGCACGTTCCGACGAAGTCATCGATCGTATCAAGCACCACGAAGGTGAATTGAAACCATTCTCTGTAGTGACCTGTCGAGCAGTGGCGCCAATGACCAAGCTTGCCGGTTGGACGTTGCCTCTGCTTCGCCCTCAAGGTCGACTGGTCGCATTGAAAGGCCGTTCGGCGCAGGCTGAGATTGAAAAGGCGAAGCATCAAATTTCCCATGCCGGGGGAGTGCGTGCTCGTGTCGTTGAAGCTCCAGTAGCTCCCGGTCTCGAATCCACGCACGTCGTTCTCGTCGACAAGCGCTAATTATCGTGTGGCTCCCATGGGTGGGAGTCACACGATAATCCCATGCCCCTGCTGATGGGAATCGTAATTCTGCTTCCGCTGTCGGAGGTTGGATTGCGGGGCGAGACGGACGATATCCATTGCCTTTGATCGCATAAACAATGCTGTTATATCTTCATCGACATCGCTGACTGTCAGAAGATTGTTTCACGTGAAACAATGGATGTCAAACACGAAAGCGATGGTTTCGCAAGAATGGAGTTATCCACAATTTCAAACAGTGCACAAAGTTATCCACATTATTTGCGACATGTAATCCACATTAGGAAAATGGCGGAAATAAACGGTTTATCTAGTGTTGATCGAAGTGTTCACACACTAATGCACTATACTTATCCACAGTTATCCACATTGCTGTGCACAACTTGAGATGTCCATACGACTAGGAAAAATTAGATGTTGTTCGTTTTTTAGGAGGGACTATGACATCCAATGATTCACAGGAATCCTCTGCGATTCCTGCCATGGAATCTGCTTCTGAAACGGTCAGAAGGATTTTCGGGAATGATGGTTCCTCTTTGGGCGCCGAGATTGCAGATGAGGCGTCACGCTATGAACGCCTGAATGCCGCATTGTTCCCCCTGCCATCGAGAACCCGATGCCTGGCCGTCGCCAACCAGAAAGGCGGCGTCGGCAAGACGACAACAACGGTGAATATTGCCGCAGCTCTCGCCTCTCATGGAGCTCACGTTCTGGTCATCGATATGGATCCCCAGGGGAACGCCTCTACGGCATGCGGTGTTCCTCACGGCACCAGCGATCCTTCGGTATATGACGTTCTTGAAGGACGAATGACAATCGGAGAGGTACTGAAAACCTGTCCTGATATCCCAGGGCTCGATGTGGTTCCCGCTTCCATTGAACTTTCGGGTGCGGAACTGGAAGTGGCGGATCTGCCGAATCGCAACAATCTGCTGAAGGAAGCCGTCGAGTCATTCCTGCAGGATCAGAACAATCATTATGACTATGTTCTGGTCGATTGCCCGCCGAGTCTTGGCCTGTTGGTCATCAACTCCATGTGTGCGGTGTCTGAGATGTTGATTCCGATCCAAGCTGAATACTATGCCTTGGAGGGGCTTGGTCAACTTATCAATACCATAGGATTGGTGCAGGAGCACTATAACCCTAATTTGACTGTGTCGACTATGCTGGTCACTATGTTTGATAAACGAACATTGCTCAGCAGGGAAGTGTTCTCAGAGGTGAAGAGTCACTATCCGAGTATCGTTCTGGATACGACGATTCCACGTACGGTAAAAATATCCGAGGCTCCAAGTTTCGGAAAGACAGTCATCAGCTATGACCCGCGTGGAATGGGAGCGAGTGCCTATGGCGAAGCGGCCTTGGAAATCGCCCGTCGATCGCCTTCGGTGCTGGCTGCAATTGACGCGAAGAGGGGAGAGTAACCCATGACCTCAAAATCACGTTTGGGTAAAGGATTGGGTGCGCTGTTCCCCGCACTTCCCGGTGAGCCGAAAACAGCTCATGCGGAACAGCAGCAATTGGGTGTTGATCTCGAATCCGAGGAGACGACAGCCAACAAGAAAGCCCCTCAAGAGAAAGCTGCGGCTGCACCAGAGAAGGTCGAATCCCATAAGAGCGGTACTGAACAACACAGTGAGTCTACCGCTCCGGTTCGTCTTGGCGAAATCAAGCGTAAGACCATTCCAGCCATGAAGGATTCCATTCCTGCCGTACACAAGTCCGCAACGGTGGAGAAGCCCAAGAGCGGCAAGCGCGTTGCCATGCCCGGTATCAGTGATATGGCACACCCCAGTGACATGTTTTTCGGAGCAACAGCACAGGGGACGAGCGATTCCAAGAAAACGCAGCCGGCTCAGCGTTCCGAGAGCACAAAGGCATCCGGCAAGGAAAAGGATAATAAGGAAACTCCAGAATTGAAGCCTGTCGAGGGTGGCTATCTGCTGGATATTCCTGTCAGCTCCATCGTTCCGAATGCGCAGCAGCCGCGCAGCGTCTTTGATGAGGAAGAGCTGAATGAGTTGGCCGCGTCCATCAAGGAAGTCGGCGTATTGCAGCCGATCGTGGTTCGCAAGCGTCAGGCTGGGGAGTCCAGCAAGAGTGATGTTTCACGTGAAACATCGCAGAGATACGAGCTCATTATGGGCGAGCGTCGCTGGCGTGCATCACAACTTGCACAACTGAAGACGATTCCGGCGATTGTCAAAACCACATCAGATGACGAGATGCTGCGTGATGCACTGCTGGAGAACCTTCATCGCGTCGCACTGAATCCTCTGGAAGAGGCGGCGGCATATCAGCAGATGATTGATGACTTCGGCCTGACTCAGGCTGAACTATCCAAGTCGATCTCGAAATCGCGACCGCAAATCGCGAACACATTGCGTCTGCTGAATCTTCCTGCGTCCGTGCAGAAGAAAGTTGCCGCAGGCGTACTGTCCGCAGGGCATGCGCGAGCTCTTCTTGGTTTGAATGACGAAAGTGAAATCGACAAGCTGGCCACTCGAATCATAGGGGAGGGGCTTTCGGTTCGCAGCACCGAGGAAATCGTGGCGCTGAAGAACGCAGAAAGCAACGTGCCCAAGAAGGTAAGGCCGACGAAGAACAATCCTTGGGCCGGTTCTCCGATTGTCAACAACCTTGAAAATCATTTTGACACCAAAGTGTCCATCAAGGGTACGCAAAAGCACGGTCGAATCGAAATCGTGTTTTCCTCCCCTGAGGATATGGAACGCATCCTCAGCATGCTGATTCCCACGGCAGTCGAGGGCGCGGCGGCAAAATGGGTGTGAGGTTGCGAGCCACACAACGGTGTGAGCCGCCATCATCACACAACGGGAAACAACGGTCATGCCGTTCATGAGCTGTATGATCTGGTCTGCCGAGAGGTATTCATTGCCTCTCCGGCAGAACGCGTATAAAGCAACTGTCGTGGCATTTGCAGTCAGAGGACTAATGCAATGAACCGCACGTATAACTGTCCTATTGCATGCACCTGAAAATTCATTACCGAAAACTCTGTTGAGCAATATGAGTTGAAATCGGTCCAGTACAATGCGCTAGATTTGAGCAGATTGTCGTTCTGATGCGATTCTCCGGCGCTGGTAAGCGTCCGCAGCGCTATTTCGGTCAGTCTGTCGTTTCGTTTGTGATTACTGACAATGCAAGCAATATTTGTGTAGCTCAACCCGCCGGTGAAGCAATATCATCGTCTGTGATGAGGTTTGATTTCGCCGACAGGTCGAGCTGTGCTGTTGGATCAGTGCAGTGAGGCCAGGTAGGATTGTGCGTCCAGCGCGGCGCGGCATCCCATGCCTGCGGCACTGATGGCCTGACGGTACACCCGGTCAACGCAGTCACCGGCGGCGAACACTCCAGGCACGGAAGTATGCGTTCCGGCACCGGAGACCAGAATGTACCCGTCGTCATCCATATCCACGGAACCCTTCGCAAAACGCGTGGCCGGTTCATGGCCGATCGCCACGAAGATGCCCTCGGCGGGCAACGTGCCCGTCTCGCCTGTCACGGTGTCGCGAATGTCCACAAAGCCGGCGGAATCATCTGCGGTTTCAGCCTTTGCCGACAGGGAAATGCCGGTCGAAGAGGGAGCATTCAATGCCGATCCGGAGACATTCAGCATCGGAGTCGTCTTCAACGAGAGAAGATTTCCGGTGTTCTGCGCTGCGGGTGCCGCAGCGGTTACCGCATCAGCGCCTGTCTGCTCGCCGGCGGCGTTTTTCTGCCCGCGAATGGCTGTCGCCACCGTATTCATTTTCACGGTGATCTTGGGATTGTTCAGCACGCGCTCGACCATGATCTTGGAGGCGCGGAACTGGTCGCGGCGGTGCAACACGGTCACCGAAGAGCCGAAACGAGTCAGGAACAGTGTCTCTTCGAGCGCGCTGTCTCCTCCGCCCACCACGACGATGGGCTTGTCCTTGAAGAAGAAACCATCGCAGGTGGCGCAATACGATACGCCGTGACCGGAATACTCGGCCTCGCCGGGAATGCCGAGCTTGCGGTACTGTGAACCGGTGGTGATGATGACGGCATCGGCGTGATATTGGCTTCCATCGCTGCACGTGACGGTCTTGGGGGAGGAGCTGAAATCGACGCTCGTCACATCGAGATATTCGATGGATGCGCCGAAAGACTCCGCCTGATCGCGCATGCGATCCATCAGTTCCGGTCCGAGAATGCCGTCAGGGAAACCGGGGTAATTCTCCACGGTGGTGGTGTTGACCAGCTGACCGCCCGGCGTGAGCTCACCCGCAAGAATGGTCGGGCGATACCCGGCGCGTGCGAGGTAGATTGCGGCCGTATATCCGGCAGGGCCGGAACCGATGATGATGGTTGAAAGTTCAGTCATGTCCCTTACGATAGCGAGTTGACCTGACCTCGTCCAGCGGTGGGTGAACAACGACATGGATTCGCCTCGAATGCCGATTGGTCGCTTTCAGATTGCGAAACAGGCATGCCGCGTTCATGGAAACCGGAGGAGCTAATACGAGCACGATACGGGCCCACAGCATAAGTCCACAGCGTGAGTCACCGCGTACGATGAAACACCCCTCCTACCCGTGAGTAGAAGGGGTGCCCATGAGAACTTCTGCGTCGCCTACAGAACGCGGATGTACACGATGTCGGATTGTGCCGCAGAGTTCTTTGACGTGGAGTTCTGTGTGGTCGAGTTGCCGAACGGGACGTTATCGATGTCGGTCTTGTTCGGCCAATCCTGATTGTCGGATCCGCCACCGTGGTTGTCTCCGTTCAGGATGAACCATGCGGCGACCAATCCCACCACCAGCAGAACCAGTGCGACGACGATGGCGATGACCTTGATCTTGAGCTGCCCCCAGAGTGGCTGGTCAGGCAGGTCCTCCTCGATATTGCGTCCGACATTCGACGCGTTGACATCGTGCACCTGCTGGGGCGCGAAGCTCGGCGGCATGATCTGGGCCATAGGCGGCAGCTGATCTACCGAAGTACCATCAGTGCCTAGCAGCGGAACGGTGACCGTGGGGTCAAAGGCGTCGGATTGGGCACGCTGCGCCGGTGTCTGCACACCCGGCACATTCGCACCCGGAGCCGCCGCAGGACGGCCGCCAGACATGCTCCGCAGGGCATCGCGGCTGATTGGTGCCGTCATCCGCGTACGCGACTTCGATGATCCGGGGATGGCTGCTCCATTGGCTCCGGGCGCCGATGCCGACACTGCGAATGACGGGGGCATTACGGCGTCGCCCGACGCCGCGGCCTTGGCGGATCTGGCGGCAAGAGCGGCCAATGATTCCGACATATGCGCGCGCGGCTGCGGCATGGCGTTCGTGGCAATGGGCTGAGCCGCACGGGTCGTGGGATGGCTTCCAGCCACGGTTTGCTCGCCTTCAGACACCTGCGCCTCACCGGACTGCGGCAGCGGCGGGATGCTGCCGGCGCGGGTGCGCTCATTGTCGTCCTCTTTCGGCAGCGGAACATTCGGCATATTGGCCACGATGCTCTGTATCTCGCCGGTTGCACCGGTCGTCCGGGGTTTGCCGGTACCGCCCGCAACACCAGACGCACCAGCAGCGTTTGCCGGTACGTTCACGCCGTTGCCGGTGCGTGCCTGCGTCGCGCCAGTAGCGGACCTACGCGGCTTGGCGGCGGGCGGGAACGATGCCGGCAGCGGTGCATACACCGGCATCGGCTGCTCAATCGCGGTCTCTTCCGCAGTGGATGTCGTCACCGGCGACTCCGGCTCCCCGTCCTTGCGCAAGGAGCCCATAAGCTGACCGACCTTCGATTGCAGGGAGGCCAGGGTCTTCGACGGCTCGGCGGTATCCGGTTCGAACAATTCCGCTTCGGGGATGACCGGCTGATCAGCCGAGGGCGGATCTCCGGGCAGCTGAGCCAGGAACGCCTGCTGTGCGAGACGCTGCTCGTTGACGAACCTGGCCTCGGCGCCGGCTGCCAGTCCCGCCTCGGAAATCGACAATTCCGGCAGCTTCGTCGAGGTAACCAGCCCATCCGGCAGTTCCACGATCTTGTCATCGCTCGTGTCACGCAACGCCACCATGCTGATCGAGGCGCTGCCACTGACCGACGGCAATATGATGTCACGATCCGACAGGTTGCTGAATGGCTCCCACGCGCCCAGCAGCGCGCTCAGCTCGGCCAGCGTTGCCATCGGCACGATGATTTCCCCATCTTCGGTGTGCAGAGCCAGTCCACGCTTGCAGATCACGCGGAATTCCGTGGGAACGTCGGCGGGCAGCATATTCAGGTCGAACGTCGTGTTCGTGCCTGAAGGCGTCTTGGTCAGCAGCGCGTACAGCAGTGCGGCCAGCTGTCGCGTCGCCATCTGCTCATACGACATCACATCGCCGTCGATGCCGCTGCAGATATCGGCCAATGCGGCGGCGACGGGAGTGTCGGCGAACTGCACGCCATTGACGCTCACGCGAATGGTATCGGTGCTCAGCGCGGTATGGGTCAGCCCCGTGTCCAACAGCTCCTGAACCGCCTGGGTGCATTGTCCCACGATCGATCGAATCGCGTCGTAGCTGAGGAACGAGGAAGACGAACGCTGCATGTATTCCGCCAGCGCCAGACCGGAGTCCGGCTCGGTGATCACCACCGCGGCATCGCCGACGTGCTGCAGCTGCAGCACCGGCGTGCAGTACCGGCTGTTGGCCAGCGCGAGCGTGGAAGCCGCCTCGTTGATCTGCGGCAGAACGGATGTGTCGGTGATGATGAACAGCTGGCAGGACTGCGCCAGCATGCGGTCATTGGCTATCCATGCGCTCAATCCGTCACTTTCGCGCAGCGAAGAAACGAGAGTGTAGCGACCGATGACGGTATCTCCCAATTGAGGCTTCATAGTAGTTGTTTCTCCGTGCTCTGCTGTCATGCGCTGAGATAGTGGTGATGCTGACATTCTAGCCGTGGGGATGGTCGGCTGTGCAGCCGCGACGGACGCGGCTTGACGAGTGGAATGATGCGGCGTTGGCAGTATGGTGGGAATTCGCGGCTGGGCGTTGTTGCCGGCCGCGATACCTGCCGCTGCACCGGCTGCGTTTGCCGCGACGTTCGGCAGTACGACGGACTTGATGGACGGGCGTTGGCCCTTACGGTTGACCGTCGGCGCGAAGCTGGGCGGAAGGTTGTCGGACGGAATCCCCCTGGGTTGGTCCTGAACCGGCCGTTCGAGATCGGTCACAGTTTCAGCGGCCTGTTCCGCGGAACCGTCATTCTCCGAGGTTCCATCGTCACCCAGCGAATAATCATCGTAATGATTATCATTCTCCGCAATTGTCGTGGAACCCTCTTCGACCTCCGCGTTTTGTGCCTGAGCTTCCTCGGTTTCCGACTCAGCCGGTGTCGATACCGATGTCGCAGTGGAAGTCCTACGCAACAGCCGTGCCTTCATGGTGACGATCAGGCTGGAGAACTCCTCCACGCGCATCAGCCATAGCAGCCCGGCATACACGGCCGTCACCACAATCGTCAGAATCGCGCATATGACGATGGATTGCCACCAGCTCATATGTCCGTTGACGCTGGAAACCTTCGCGCCGACCAAACGCGTGGCCAGCGGGTTGAGGAATAGTCCGCACGCGCATGCCGCCGCACCGGCAATCAGGGCCTTGACATGCATGATGATGATGCGCTTGCCGTCGATCCGCCCACCGAATCGTCTGCGTAACAGCCAGAACACCCATGGGAACGTGATGATATATGACAGGCTCAGCGACAGAGCCACCATGAGCGTCCAATATTTCGGCGGTGCGAAACGCAGCGAGGTCAGCAGAAGCAGCAACTGCACGGCGTTGTCGGCCGCCGCGAACAGGAACGGGCTGCGGCCGTCCTCATACGCGTAGAAGGCGCGCTGCACCAGCAGGAACGCACTGGTGGGCACCAATCCCACCAGCAGGCCGATCAGAGGCCCGGATATCAGAATCGCCCCATGCACATTCGTGGACGGAATCAGCGCCTTCACCAGCGGCACCGGCATGGCAATCATGACCGCGGTGAAGAAGAACATCGCAAGACCGGTGGATCGCAGGGATGAGCTGAGGTCGGCGCGGGCATCTCCGATACGATGCTCGCTGATCGCGCGGGACATGCGCGGGAACACCGCGGTCGTGATGGACACGGCGATGATCGAATAGGGAAGAACGTATATCGTGTACGCGTACTGATAGCTCGCGTTGCCCGCGATGCCGTACAAATCGCCGCCGGCGGTCGGGGCGCCGGTATTAACACGCGAATTGACGATGCCCATCAGCTGGTTGAGCAGCACCATGGCGATGCTCCACACCGCCACCTGGCCCATGGAACGCAACCCCAGCCCATGCAGTCCCCAGCGAGGCCGGTAGTGGATGCCGCAACGCAGCAAAGGAATGAACAGCACCAGGGCCTGGAACGCCACGCCGGCCGTCCAGGCGCCCGCGGTCAGGGCTATCTTGCCGGATGTCCAGAACGACATCGGCTGCCGTCCCGCGTTGCCGAACAGCATGATGAACGCGCCGAAACCGATGCAGCTGATGACGTTGGCGCCTACGGAGCTCCACGCATACGTCGCGAAACGCCCCTTTGCGGCGAGGATCTGCCCCAATACGGTATACAGGCCGTAAAACAGGATCTGGGGCATACACCACAGCGTGAAGGCGTTCGCCAGCGCCCTTTGCGCGGGCGTCCAGCTGGAGTCGAGATACAGCATCGTCAGCAGCGGCGTGCCGGACGCCATCAGCAGTGTGATGGCCAGCAGCAGCGCGATGGACAAGGTGATGAGCTTGCTGAGTCGCTCATCCGCGTCCTTCTGCTTGAGCGTGCGCACGATCTGCGGCACGAGCACCGCGTTGAACACGCCGGTGGACAGCAGGTTGAAGATCACCTGCGGTATCTGCGCGCCGGCCTGATACGCGTTGGCTGCGATACCGGTGGTACCGAGCGCGCCGACGAGGAAGATGGTGCGGATCTGGCCGGTCACACGTGACGCGGCCGTGCCGCACGCCATGATCAGCGAATTGCGTCCTACCGTGGTGCTCATTCGTCGGGGTCCTTCTTTCGATGGAATTGGCGCCAGAGGCCGACCAGGCCGAGCAGCAGCGAGAAGCCGATGATGATGAATCCGGTCATGTCGCTGATGCGCAGCACGCTGGTGATGTCGGTGTTCTGTGCGGAACCGAACGTGTCGCCGTTGCGGTCCAGCAATGTGATGTGGGCTGTGGCGTGGCCGGAAGTGGCGACGCGGATGGCGAACGTGACCTGCGCCTCGCTGTTCGCCGGTATGGTGACCTCAGTGAACCGCGATGTGACGATTTCCATGGAGTCGGTGAGGGATGAGACCTTCACCCGTACCGGATACGGATGGTTGTTCCTGACGGTGACGGGCATTTTGGCCGTTTCGCTGACGACGGTGATGGAGTCGGTCGGCGTGATGGATACGCCGCCGAACATGCCTCCGCCGAGCCGTTTGGCGCCGTCGACCAGACTGTCGATGTTGCGCGGCGCGGACGAGAGCGCATGCAGTGCCAGCGTGCTCTGTGCGGCCTTGATCTTGCGGATCCAGGACGCGGATGCCTTATGGTCGGTGAGGACCGACGTGGCGAAGCGGTTGATGTCGTTGCGGCTTTCGGCCAGCGATTCCAGCGCGGACGTGACCGATCGGGTGTTCCGCTCGCTTAAATGACTGTCTTGGGGGACGATTTGCAGCGCCTTGTCGCCGGTCCGATAGGCGTCTGCGTCAATGAGATCATTCAGGTCGGTGAGTTGCAGCCATGAGGACTGTTCGACCGCGGTCATCAGCGTGTCGATGAACGCCGCCGACATATTAGTGCCGAAGCAGACCAGCAGGTTGCGGTTCATCGCCGCATACGGCTGCTCCATCTGATAGAAGGCGCTCTGCGCGACGAACCGCGCGATGCGTCCCGCGTTACTGGTCTCGCCGTCCGCATCACTGCTGGTGGGCTTGCCTTTGGCGAGGTCGCCGAGTTCCTTCTGCTCGCTCAGCACCGTGATGTCGCCGGCCGAGGTGGGGATTGTGTATGTGCCTGTGTGCACGGTGGCCGTGGTGCTGGAGTCGAAGTCGTGACCGGCGATGACGTACTGGTATCCCTGCTTCCTGGCCGTGGAGAGCGCCTGCCGTGTCCAATCGCCCTTGCCTTGCCAGGCGATGGGCAGGGAATTGGATGATGCCGGTGCCGCGGCCAGTGCGGATCGTGCGTTCCATGCGCCGGTGCCGACGCCGGCCTGTTCGTACGACCGGACGTTGTTGATCGCGGCATAGGCGGTGATGTCGAATCCGGCCGGCTGCATGACGGCATCGATGCGTTGCCCGGTGTCGGAAGCCAATGCCGTCGGATCGGCTATGGTCTGCAAATCGCTGTGCTTGCCGATGAGGGAGAGTTTGGCGGCGAGTGCATCATTGTCGTGCGGGGTGAGCACTGATGATTGCGTCGCCGCGGTGTCTTCGGAGTCGTCGGTATTGTTGCCGGAGCCGTCGTCTGTGCTGCCATCCGTGCCGCCGCCACCTGATTGTGTAGATTTTGTGTCGGATTCATCGCCGTTGTCATGCACCACCAGCTGGTCGATGGCGTTCTTGTCGGCCTGCTGGCCGTTGTTCATCAACGGCATGACCATGGTGATGACCATCGGCGGGGTCTGTGCGTTGCGCAATCCCTGGGATGATCTGGTCAGGAAGCTGTGCAGGCGAATCGGCTTGGTGTTCGGATCGACGGTACGGTCCGACCCGGATGACCCGTCAGAGGAGCCCGTGGATTGAGAGTCGGTCGCCTGGGTCGCCTGATAGGTGACCAGCAGCGGTTTCGGCCCCCACATCTGCAACGCCTTCAACGCATCGCTGTCGGCCGCCGCGTCGATCTTCACGGAAACCTTCTTGTTCGCCGCGATGGACGGCACCGTGGCCGTGCCGAGAACGGTGCGCACCGGAATCGATACGTCCCCGGTCGCCCAATGCTGGATGTCAGTGCGCGATACGAACGTATATGACGGGTTGTAGGCCACGGTCACCAGACCCGGTGACGTCGCGGCATACGTGGGATTGGAGATGCTGATGGTGATGTGGTAGCCGGATGTGTCGGTGACCACGGGCGTCGATTCGGTGATCGACAAGGCGGTCGTCTGCGTGGCCGTGTCCGTCTCGTCATCCGCCATCGCCATATGTGCCGGGCCGGCCGGTACCATGCGGCCTGCGAACAGCATCGCGCATGTCAGCAACATGATGGTAAAGAAGCGCCATAGGCGTGTCGTTCGGTGAGATAACGATGGCACGGCCTGACCGTGCTCGGGGCTGTTCGCGATCATCCCTGCTTCATTTTCCTTGCGTAGAGCCAAGCGATCTTGCGTTCATTAGGATAGCTGAGAACGTCATCCAAATCATCGAAATCCACCCAGATGGCGTCTTCGGCTTCATGATCCGGATCGCCCTCCACCGTCAGGTCGCCACCGATCTGGCGCAGCGCGAAATGATGCACGAGCTTATGCACGCGCTGGCTGGTACCGGTGAACCAATAGTCGATGGTGGCAATGGACTCGACCACCTCACCCAGAATGCCGGTCTCCTCGTGCACCTCGCGCACGGCGGTCTGCTGCGGCGTCTCGCCCTTTTCGATATGGCCCTTGGGAAGGCACCATTCGAGATGGCCGTTGCGGGAGTGTCGCGCGATGATGGCCACCCGGCCGCGCTCGTCGAACACCAGGCCGCCGGCCGAGTATTCGCGCACCACCGGGAGCTCCTGAGCGTCCAGCGACGCGAATGTGGTCGGCCCGTCGCCCGCCCGTCGCTGCGGCATCATCGCAGGTGTGGGGAAGCGTGGTTCCGGTGGCCTGACAACGGTTTTCGGCGTGCGCGGAGCCTCGGACGTATAGAGCAACGTATCGGGTTCGAGCGGATTTTGGGTATGGTCGCCCGCAGCATGCGCAAGCATGCGCGCGAGGTCTGCGGGCGTAATCATGACTTCCACCTTACTCAATACCGTGTGCAGGTGGGGTAACGGTATGCTTGAATACGCATAAAAGCGGTAATACTTTATGGAAAGGCCTCGTGTGAATTTCGAAGTTTGGCCGGAAGCCATTGAACTTGGACACCTGTTCGCGGCTCGCGGGTACGAGCTGGCGTTGGTGGGCGGCCCCGTGCGTGACCTGTTGCTGCACCGGCGTTCCCACGACCTCGATTTCTGCACTTCGGCCCATCCCGACGAGTTCGAGCCGATCCTGCGTCATTGGGGACGTGACGGTTTCTGGGATATGGGCCGCAAATTCGGCACTTTGGGTGCGATGCGCCGGCGCGAGGACGGCACCGAAGTCAAGGTGGAGATCACTACGTACCGGTCCGACACGTACGATCCCGAATCCCGCAAGCCCGAAGTCAGCTACGGCGATTCGCTCGAAGGCGATCTGTCCCGCCGTGATTTCACCGTGAACGCCATGGCACTGCGCGTGCCGCAGCTGGAGTTCGTGGACCCGTTCGGCGGCGCCAGCGATTTGGCTAAAGGCGTATTACGCACGCCGGTGGATCCGTATCAGTCCTTCGACGACGACCCGCTGCGCATGATGCGTGCCGTGCGTTTCGTCGCACAGCTCGGGTTCAGCATCGCCCCCGACACGGCTGCCGCCATCAGCGACATGACCGATCGCATCGACATCGTATCCGCTGAACGGGTGCGTGACGAGCTCACGAAGCTGCTGCTGTCCGATCGTCCGAGGGCGGGTGTCGAAGCGCTGGTCGAATCAGGTCTCGCCGATATCGTATTCCCGGAAATTCCCGCCCTGCAGCTGGAAATCGATGAGCACCACCGCCACAAGGACGTCTTCGAGCACACGATGATTGTGCTCGATCGCGCCATAGCGCTGGAGACCGGGCCGGAAGGCCCCGTGCCCGCTCCCGACCTGACGCTTCGCCTGGCCGCGCTGACCCATGACATCGGCAAGCCGAAAACACGCCGGTTCGAGCCCGGCGGCAAGGTCAGCTTCCATCATCATGATGCGGTCGGCGCGAAAATGACGCGCAAACGGCTCAAGGCGCTGCGGTTCGACCATCATCTCGTCGAGGATGTCAGCGAGTTAGTGAACCTGCATCTGCGGTTCCACGGGTATGTCGAAGAACCGTGGACCGATTCCGCCGTGCGACGCTACGTCAAGGACGCTGGTCCGCTGTATGAGCGGCTGAACCGGCTGACCCGCGCCGACGCGACCACTCAGAACCGTCGTAAGGCGATGGTGTTCTCGTCCGCCATGGACGAGATGGAGCAGCGCGTGCGCGATCTCAAGGAGAAAGAGGACTTCGATGCCATCCGGCCGGATATCGACGGCAATGAGATCATGACCATCCTCGGCATCGCTCCCGGCCCGGAGGTCGGCCGCGCATACAAGCACATGCTGGAATACCGGCTCGATAACGGTCCGGTCGACCATGACACCGCGGTGGCCGAGCTCAAGCGGTGGCACGCGTCGCTGTAAACGTGCCCAAGAAACGGTTCGGCGGCTGTCCGCGTAAGGCAGGCAGCCGCCGAATATCGGGGGTTTCAGGCCGTCATGACGATGCTGGCCGTCATTCCACCTTTTCATGATCGAGGGCCTTGGGCAAGGTGCCCATTGACTGGACGGGCACGCATCCCTCGAAGTTTTCGATGGCGGTGTCGCCGCTCGGCAGGCTGTCCTTGTTGGCCAGATCGTTGAACGAGGCGCCGAGCACCACGTCAATCAGCTTGTCGTCGCGGTCATCCATCACCATCACCGCGTCCGTGAAGTTCGTGTTCAGCGTGTACGCCTCGTTGATGGCGTTCTTGCCGAAATAGATTGTGGTGCGCTCGACCTTCTTGCCCTTGTAATTGTCCCAGCCGGTGACCTTGAACTGGCGGTTCGACAGCGCGGTGCTGACGGCCTTCGCGAAGCCGACGAATTTGGTGCCGTTCAGCACGCGCACCTTGACGTTCGCATAGTTGGAATATGTCTGGTTCTTGCCGTTGGCGTCCTTGGTCGAGCAGGGCACGCGCACGCCGTAATTCGGCTTGACTGCGGACGTGGCCGTTATGCCCAGACCCCCGACATGGAAATAGAACAGCGCCGACACGACCAGGGCGACGGCAAGCACCGCGCCGACACAGGAGAATACGATCTGCTGGCGGCGGCGAATGTAACGCTTGCGTTCCGCGCGTTCGTCATAAGGCTGAGTCATGGGTCCGTCCTTTTCTTACGAGACTGGTACACAGATTAGCGTCACTGTCTGACGCGATAAGACAGGGATGGCAGGACGGTCATGACCGGTCTCGCCGGCGCCTGCGCAGCGATGATGCGATCCACCGTGGCGGATTGCTCCCATGCGGTGCGAACGCGGCGGGCGACGGCATCGTCCGGTACGAACGCGATGACCGATGGGCCGGAGCCGGAAACGAATGACCGGGATGCCCCGGCGGCCAGGGCGGCTTCGATGGCTTCGCCGCTGCGGGGGTGCAAGGTGACCGCGGCGCGCTGCAGATGGTTGTCGTCGCCGTCTCCCGCGCCCAACTTGTCGAAGGTCGAATAGACATTCGGCGTGCTCAGTTGCGCGCGGTACGCTCCCACCAGCAATTGGCCGGCGAATCCACGGTCTCGCAGCGTCTGAACGCACGATGAATCATCCTCCAGCGGGATGATCCGCTCGCCGAAACCGGTGCCATGCGCATATCCGCCCTCCAGGCAGAAGGGCATATCGGCGCCGAGCGTGGCGGCGATGTCACGCAGCCGTTCAATCGGCCAGTGCAGTCCCCACAGGGTGTTCACGGCGAGCAATGTCGCCGCCGCGTCGGCGGATCCGCCGCCCAATCCGGCGCCGACGGGAATGTGTTTGTCCACATGCAGCGCCACGTCCGGCTCCCGCCCCGCGGCCCTGGCGATCGCGAACAACGCAAGCACCGCATGGTTGCGGCGCATGTCGCTGCCGCTCGATGCCAGATCACCCAGATGCTCGCCGCTCAGTTCGAGCGAAAACCCGCTGCCGGGGGTCTTGGCAGTCGCCGTCACCACGTCGTTGACGCCGATGGCGCAATATATCGTGTCCAGCGCGTGCCGTCCGCCCCATTCCTCATGGGCGGGCCCTACGTGCAACGTCAGATTGGTTTTCGCGGGAACCGTGACCTCCACCGAGTGCAGCGGCCCGGCCGGTGTCGTTTCCGCGGCTGCTACATGACGGCGGATGGGCCAATGCGCGGGGACGCTTGGCGAACGCCGTACCTGACCCGGTGTTGCTGACCGTACATTGTCCATTGCTGTGGCGCTCATGATGATGCCTGCCCCTGTTCATGCTGCGATTGCCTCAGCGCCGTCGCCAGAGCGGCGAATTCGTCGATGGTCAGCGTCTCGCCGCGGCGTGTCGGGTCGATGCCCGCCGTGTGGAACACTTCATCGGGCACCATGCGCTTGAGTGCGGCATGCAGCGTTTTGCGACGCTGGCTGAAGGCCGCGTCGACCAACTGGAACGTCAGCTGGCGCAACTGGGGGTCGCGCGGGCCCGCATGCGACTGGACACGGGTGAACCCGGCCAGGGCCGAATCCACGTTCGGCGCTGGCCAGAATACGTGACGCCCGATGTTGCCCACGCGTTCCGCCGAGCCGTACCACGCCAGCTTCACGCTGGGCGCGCCGTAAATCTTCGAGCCGGGAGTGGCGGTCAGACGGTCCGCGACTTCTTTCTGCACCATCACCACGAAGGACGTCAGCATGTCGAAGCGTTCCAGCAGCGTCAGGATGATCGGCGTGGCCACATTGTACGGAAGGTTCGCCACCAGGGTGAACGGTTCGTCGCCGCTGAACTCGGGGAGGTCCGCCGACGTGAGGGCCAGCGCGTCCTTGTTGATGACCGTGAGGCGGTTCCTCGCATCCGGCATGTATGTGTCGATGGTATGCGGCAGCCGTTGCGCGACCGGCGGGTCGATCTCGACCGCGGTCATCGTGGCGCCGGTTTCCAGGATGGCCAGTGTCAGCGACCCCAATCCAGGGCCGACTTCCAGCACCCGCGTATCGGCGGTGACCGCGGCCTCGCGCACGATGCGGCGCACTGTTCCGGGATCGATGACGAAGTTTTGGCCGAATTTCTTGGTCGGGCTGATGCCGGCTTCGGCTGCTATGTGACGGATGTCGGCCGCGCCGAGCAGTCGCCCGGCGGCTGCGGGTTTCTCGGCGGCTGCGGATGCTCCGGAAGGTGCAGGGGATGGATTCATGTCAGTCATAACGCTCGCTATCAGTACCAGCCGATTTGTTCGGAGCGTTCCCATGCCTTGGATGGGCTGCCATACCGTTGGGCGATATACGCCAGCCCCCAGTCGATCTGCACAGCGCCGTCGTCACGGTAATTTGCGCCGAACTCGGCCATTTTGCTCGCAGGCAGCGACTGCGGGATTCCGTAGGCGCCGGTCTTCGCGTTCTCGGCGTACCACAGCCATCTGGATTCGCGGGTCCACAGCTTGT
>ERZ1031095.38-NODE-38-length-37495-cov-6.150214_pt1 | contig 37495 bp, 36 predicted proteins | sample MGYA00517108_ERZ1031095 | MGnify/ENA primary metagenome ERZ1031095 (study PRJEB33719, sample SAMN04261275) | wastewater metagenome | biome: rural village; feature: human; material: feces | host: Homo sapiens | place: El Salvador | collected 2013-01-07 ... | reverse complement strand
TACTTTGGTATACAGAGAACCTGCCACTGGCAGCTTCTCTTGCATGCTTTGGCATATAAAAGGGGCGCATATTTGCGCCCCAAATTGGAGAAATGAAAGACAAGTTGTGTATTAGTGTCTTCCCTTTAAAACTATTGAAAGTGGTTTGTAGATTAACATTGTAATGACTGCCGATATAAGTCCCTTTACGATTGTAAATGGGAGGTTGAATACGAATAAGCACTGAAGCACGCTCTTCATTGATGGAAGGATTGCCTGATACATGCTGAGTACTACCTCTTCCGGCATATACGCTTTGTAGTAGAATGGGTAAACTACAAAGTAGTTTGATGGGATGCTGATAATTCCCATAAGTACAGCTCCTGCCACTGCTCCGATAAGTGCCATCTTCTTTGTCTTTTTCTGCTTATAGATAAATCCTGCTGTTCCTGCAAATACTGCTCCAAGGATGAAATTTGAAAGCTCACCAACTGTTGCTGACTGTGATACTGCACAGTGGATAATATTCTTTACAAGCTCAATGAACACTCCTGCAATTGGTCCGTATGCAAAGGCTCCAATAAGTGCTGGCAGGTCTGAAAAATCAAATTTGATAAAGCCAGGCATGATTGGAATAACAATCTCAAAGTACTGAAGCACGAATGCCAGTGCTGAAAGCATTGCTGTTCCTGCAATAAATCTGGTGGTGAATAGTTCCTTTTTCTTGGCTACTGTGTTTGTGTTGTCCATTTTCGTTCTCCTTTAATGAAAAATATTTGTGTCGGAATTCTAGGAGATTTGCACACTGCAAAAAAGCCCCGAATGACTACTCATTCAGGGCTTTAAATCATTATCATTGGCTTATTGCTTTTGCATCATAAATGCTACTTGCAGCAAACAGCTTAATCGTTGTTTTGATAACTCATCTTCTCTCATCCAGACTATACTGTCGGTTTCGGATTTGCACCGAATCGGCTGTCTATATCTCGTAGACAGTTCACGGACTTTTGATTGCTCAATCACCGTCGGTCGGGAATCTATTCCTTGGAATATCACCCTGCCCCGAAGAATTCCTTATTTAATTTACAATGTTATTGTATGCATTTATTCATTATACGTCAACTGTTTTTTGTTAATTTTTTGACATTATTTTCTTTATGTAAATATATGTCAATCCAAGCCGCGACTGTTCATTCACTCTACAGCCATAAAAATACTTGTTTCCCTTTTTCGCTTTCCGCACACACTGACAGTCCATAGCCAGATCATAGTTTTCCCCATTTATACATTCTGAGAAGGCGATTTTGCACATCCTGTTTATCAATGCCATATCGTCTTCACAAATGAAAGAAATCCCTTCTGCACTTATATCACAGACTTCAATTTCATGCTTTTCATCTGGCTCCAGCGCAATGAGAGTTCCCCTCATTCCTACTTCAACCCTTGCATGATGCCTGCGGTCATTTGGCTTTGAAACACTACCATAGACAGGGGCAGTAACTACATAGTATGTATGACCCTTATAATTCTGGAGTTTTACATCAACACCCAGCCATCCAACTCTGTTTCCATTTGCATCGTCTGAATATAACTGGAAGGTCACATTTTCAAACACAGGATTAGAAAACTCCAAAATACTCCCCTTATATTCAAATGGGGCTAAAAGAACCATGTTAGGCATTTCATACGACACTCCAGCAACTGATGTAGACACCTCATACGCTTTAAAGTTCTTCACCATAACCAAATTCACTTTTGCCCCAGCTCGCAATTCTCCTAAAAACATTTCATCCTCTCCCGACTTCATCCTATATGTTATTTAATTACAATACCATCAAAGAAGCTATTGCCTTTCTTGAAGTTACGCTCTTTACTTCCTGCGTTCTTTTTATTTTCCGGTTTGCGGTTGTCATTCCTGCGGGAAGCATTTGAATTTTTCTTCTCCGTTGCCTTTTTTTCAGGCTCCTTATCCTTCCTGGCTCCTGCCTCACCTGTACCAATCTTCATGGTGAGCTGAATTCTCTGCTTCTTTAAATCCACACTTAAGACCTGTACATCCACAATATCACCAACACTTACCGCTTCCAGTGGGTGCTTGATAAATCTGTCACATATTTCAGAAATATGTACAAGTCCGTCCTGATGTACTCCGATATCTACGAAGCATCCGAAGTCTATTACATTTCTGACAGTTCCCTTTAAGACCATTCCCGGCTTTAAGTCCTTCATCTCAAGGACATCGCTTCTGAGGATTGGCTTAGGCATGTCCTCTCTTGGGTCACGGGCCGGCTTTTCAAGCTCCTTCACAATATCCCTGAGGGTAAGCTCTCCTACACCCACCTCTTCTGCAAGTGCCTTGTAATCGCTTATCTTTTTAGAAATATCGGATACATTTCTGGCTGCCACATCATCCATTGTATAGCCCAGCTTCTCCAGGACAGCCTTGGCTGCTGCATAGGACTCCGGATGTACGCCTGTTCCGTCAAGTGGATTCCTGCCACCTGTAATTCTCATGAAGCCGGCACACTGCTCATATGCCTTTGGTCCAAGCTTGGCTACTTTAAGAAGCTCTGAACGGGACTTAAACTGTCCGTTTGTCTCTCTGTACTCTACGATATTTTTGGCTATGGTCTTTGATATACCTGAAATATACTCAAGGAGAGATACTGAGGCTGTGTTCAAATCAACTCCAACCTTATTTACACAGTCCTCTACGACTCCGCCCAATGCGTCTGAGAGCTTTTTCTGGTTCATATCATGCTGGTACTGACCTACTCCGATTGATTTTGGGTCAATCTTTACCAGCTCTGCCAGCGGATCCTGAAGACGTCGTGCCATAGATGTGGCACTTCTCTGTCCCACATCAAAATTAGGGAACTCCTCTGTGGCAAGCTTGCTGGCTGAATATACAGATGCTCCCGCCTCATTTACGATAATGTACTGGACAGGCACCGGAATCTCCTTTAAAAGCTCAACGATAACCTGCTCTGATTCTCGTGAGGCTGTTCCGTTTCCAAGAGAAATAAGGGTAACATGATATTTTGATATAAGCTTTTTAAGTACTGCCTTAGCCTCCTCAACCTTATTCTGTGGTGCTGTAGGATAAATAACTGTAGTATCTAATACTTTTCCTGTCGGGTCTACAACAGAGATTTTACAGCCGGTTCTAAAAGCCGGGTCCCAGCCAAGCACTACCTGTCCTGCAATTGGAGGCTGCATGAGAAGCTGCTCAAGGTTCTTGCCAAACACCTTGATTGCACCATCCTCTGCCTTTTCCGACAGGTCATTTCTAATTTCACGCTCTATGGCTGGCGCAATCAGTCTGTCATATGCATCCTCTATGGTCTCCTTTAAAAGAGCAGTAGTCTGGGGATTGTCTCCTGTTATGATTTTTTTCTCAAGGTATCTGATTATATCCTCTGTCGGAGCTTCAATTTTGACAGTGAGAATCTTTTCCTTTTCTCCTCTGTTTAAGGCAAGGATTCTGTGTCCTGCTGCCTTTGAAAGTGCCTCGTCATACTCATAGTACATCTCATACACGGACTCTGCTTCCGGGTCCTTGGCGGTTGATACCAGATGTCCCTTCTGCATAGTCGTCTCACGGATTTTGGTTCTGTAATCTGCCTCATCCGATATCATTTCTGCGATTATATCCTTTGCTCCTGCAATTGCCTCCAAAACAGTGTTGACTTCCTTTTCAGGATTTACAAATGCTTCTGCCTCTTTTGCAATGTCAGCCGCTCCCTGCTCCATAATGATGGCTGCCAGTGGTTCAAGTCCTTTTTCCTTAGCAATAGTTGCCCTGGTTCTCCTCTTTGGCCGGTATGGTCTGTATAAATCATCTACTGCCACCTGGGTCTGGGCTGCCAGAATCTGAGCCTTAAGCTCCTCTGTGAGTTTGCCCTGCTCCTCTATGCTGGCAAGTACTGTCTGCTTTTTGTCCTCAAGGTTTCTAAGATATGTAAGTCTGTCAAAAAGGTTACGAAGCACCTCATCATTCAAAGCTCCAGTTTTTTCCTTACGGTATCTGGCGATAAAAGGAATTGTGTTCCCCTCATCTATAAGCTGGACTGTAGCTTCAACCTGACTTCTTTTAATGCCTAGCTCTTCGGCAATTGCTGCAATTATATCCATTATATTTTCCTTTCGATTTTATAAAGATTTTCTTTTCGTATTATATATGAAGTGATACAATAAAATCAACTTGTTAGGAGGTAATTATGCTAGATAAAAGATCACATGCGTTTGAAACAGCGGCACTTGTCCTGGCTGTTATATCAATCGCAACCTGTACCTGTATTTATTTTTCGATTCCATCAGGAGCCCTGGCTGTCATCTTTGCCCTCTTGTCAAAGGGTGGAGAATCAAGCTTAAACTCAAAGAGTAAGCTGGCATTCTGGCTGGGTATAGCCGGTATTGCAATCACTATTATTATATATGCTTTTTCAATAATCACGCTGCTCAGAGAGTATGGAAGCTTTGAAGGAATATTAAATGCTTATTCACAAATGACCGGAATAGACTACTCTGAATTAATCCAGGAGATGAATTCCACATACTAGGATAAACATATTTTTTATAATCCAGTTTAGAGCAATTATTCCAAGTGCTATCCAAAGGTACACTATCCTGAAGTTCATTCCGATTTTAATCCTGTCCCCTGACAATCTCTGTATCGTCTGGGACAGCATAAACCAGCCGCCAAGTATAAAGGTGTATGGTACAAATGGATGAAATTTAAAGGCTCTGACTATGTCGCCTCTGAAAAATGTAAATACAGCCCGTGTTCCACCGCAGCCCGGACAATAATAGCCCGTAACTCTGTGAAACATACAGGGCGGCACATAGTTAAGTATGGTTTTACCCTTTATATGTATGACCGCAGCGCCCATGGCAAAAAGAGCCATAAGTATCCAGCCTGCGATATAGAAATATCTATTCATCTGTGGTTCTGGTTTCATATTCTGCTCCATTATCTATGATGAATACAGTATAAGCTTTAAGTGCTTGGTTTGTCAAAAACAGAGACGTCAAAAAGGAGTTATAACAGACATGAAGACATGCAGACAATTAAAAACTGCCGCCAGAGGAAATCTCATCGGCAATTACAGAATAACCATGGGAGCTTTCGTTATCGTAATGCTTCTGGGCACCGTTATCGAAATCCCATTTTCGAGGCTGGTGAATGGAGCTGCCACCCCAACTACAAACTACATCATTTATTATATCGCAGAGTTTCTGATTGCAATTCTCTCGGGAGTACTGCAAATCGGACTTTTCCGTATCCATCTGTCTATCGCCCGCAAAAAGGAATGTAATGTGTCAGATGTATTCTGCTGCTTCAAAAGCCGCACAGACAGATATATTCTTGGCTATCTTCTGGTCTTTGCTTTTTCATTGATTGGAATGTCACCAGCCGTGTATGTTTATTTTTTCTGTGATTTAACTACTGCTAACATTCCAATTATAATAGGACTATTAGTTCTTTCACTTGTGCTTTCAGTTTTTATAAACATCATATTTTCGCTGGTGTTTTTCGTAATGCTGGACAATGAGGATTTGAGCATTATGCAGTGTTTTAAAAAGGCTGTCGGCCTGATGAAGGGGAACAAGGGCAGACTCTTCTATATCTACTTAAGCTTTGTCGGTATGTGGTTTCTAGTGGTTCTGTCTTTTGGAATCGGCTATCTATGGGTTGAGCCTTACATGATTCAGACTTATACGATGTTTTATCTTGATGTAATCGGCGAGGAGCCGGCAGCTGGCAATCCTACAGCTGGCAGTATCATAGATGTAAATATCACAAATTAAAGAATGGCTAAATGCCCATTTCCTATACCACAACACGAAAAAGGAGCTGGCTGATATTATACCCAATACGATTCTGCCGTTAAAGGATTATCATTTTGGTGATATGGTTTTTAGATGAAACTTCCCACATCATAGCCTTCGATAATCTGCTGGTATACAGTTGTTTTTCAGAAAAGAATATGAACTGCTGCGGGGTTCCATTAAACTTGGAAACGTAGATAACTACGCATATTTATTTACACTATCCGCGATTTGCTCCCGCAGTTGACTTCATATTTTTTCTGGAAAATACACTGTATATCAGCAGATTTACACAAACTTTAATGTGGGAAGTTGGGGTTTATAATTCACATATCTTTACAAGACTTATTGTATGCAGCTCATTATCTCGTCTAAAATAGCGTTTGCCACTTCCACCTTAGACATTATATCCAGTTCCTTACAGCCATCCGCAGTTATGATAGTCACTACATTTGTGTCTGTACCGAAGCCCGCACCTTTTACCTTTAGGTTATTGGCTACTATCATGTCCACGTTTTTCTTTGTAAGCTTTGCTCTTGAATTTTCCAGCATATTTTCTGTCTCCATGGAGAATCCACAAATAAACTGTCCTGCCCGCTTGTGCCCACCTAGATATTTTAATATATCCTGGGTGCGCTCTAGTGTGATGACTGATTCATCGTCATCCTTTTTCTTAATCTTTTCATCCGATGGGTTAACCGGACGATAATCTGCTACTGCCGCTGCTTTGATAATGATATCCTGCTCCGGGGCTCTGGCTATCACTTCTCCAGCCATATCCTCCGCTGATATAACCGGTACTACATTTACAAACATTGGCGGCTCTATTGCTGTCGGTCCTGTGACAAGTGTCACCTCTGCGCCTCGCCGCATGGCATTTTCTGCCAGTGCATAGCCCATCTTACCAGTGGAATGGTTGGTGATATAGCGCACCGGGTCTATCTTTTCCTGGGTTGGTCCTGCTGTTATTAGGACCTTTTTGCCCGCCATGTCCTTTTCCCTTGCTATAGTTCTAAGGATATACTTAAGCAGAGTCTCCGGCTCCGGCATCTTGCCTGCTCCTGTATCGCCACAGGCAAGATAACCGCTGGCTGGATTTATAATTTCATAACCGTACTTTTCAAGGATTTTGAGGTTATCCTGCAATATAGGATTTTCAAACATATTAGTGTTCATGGCTGGCGATATAAGCTTCGGACATTTGCTTGCCATAATTGTTGTGGTGAGCATATCATCTGCTATCCCATGGGCTATCTTGCCAATTACGTTTGCTGATGCCGGTGCCACCATAAATATATCTGCTCTTTTTGCCAGTGCTACATGCTCCACATTGAACTGGAAATTTCTGTCAAAGGTGTCTATCAGGCACTTATTTCCTGTCAATGTCTCAAATGTGATTGGGGTGATAAAATTAGTTGCATTTTTTGTCATTATGACATTTACATCTGCATGCAATTTCACCAAAGCACTTGCAAGATTTGCAATTTTATAAGCCGCAATACTTCCTGTTACTCCTAAGACAACTGTTTTTCCTTTTAACATGTTTCTACCTCGATTAATACTAAATTAAAATTTTTCAGTTCACTGCAAATCCCTGACTGCCTTAACTCCTGCCAGACTTTCTGCTGCCTGACAGCCACGTCCGATGGCTTTTCCCATGACATATGCCGCAAGTGAACCCACCAGATTAATATCCGCTTCAAATCCACCTGTTGATACTGCGTATATACTGTCTCCGTCCATCATGGTATGCACCGGACGGATTGCTCTGGCATAGCCATTGTGTGCCATGGATGCTATTTTGTTAAGCTCGCTTTTACCAAACCTCGCATTTGTTACAATAATACCTATTGTGGTATTGGTACGCTCCCTGACCGCCAGCATCATCCTGGCTGCGTCTTCAAAAAAGGCAAGCTCATCATTTACCAAACTGCCATCCGGATTAAGACAGCCTGCAATGACCTGATTAGTCTCTATATCATAGATGTCTCCACAGGCATTTACCACAACCATAGCACCAACCTTAAGCCCTTCAAGCTCGACTGCATAAGTTCCTATACCGCCCTTCATGCAGCTTTCCGGTCCGCGGTATTTTCCAACTGTGGCACCCATTCCAGCTCCGTGATTTCCATTCTGCACAGATGAATAGCTGGCATTTTCACAGGCCTTTTTAGCCATCTCCCTGTCTGGTCTGCTCTTTGGATTTCCTATTCCCAAATCAAATATATCTGACTGGCACACAAGGGGCACCTTAGTAATTCCTACATCAAGCCCTATCCCCCTGTCCTCCAGATATTCCATTACCCCGCCAGCTGCATCCAGGGCAAAAGCTGAACCCCCGCCTAAGATGACTGCATGCAAGCCTTTACAGTCTGCTGTCGGATTAAGAAGTGGTGTCTCTCTGGATGCCGGTCCTCCACCTCTTATATCAAGTCCTGTCGGCGACTGTTTGTCCATGAGCATTACTGTAATTCCAGTTATTCCCTCTGGATCCTCTGCCTGGCCTACCTTAAAGCCACCCACTTCCATAAAATCTATTTCTTTCATATTACTACTTCCTGTATACCTAATAATCTAAATCTATCAATTACTGCTTGTTTACTGTATGTAAAAGTGCATTGCAGATTGCTGATGCTATGATCAGACAGGCAAAAGCCTCTACCACTGCATTTACACCTACAGATGCAAGTACTATTCCAAAACTCTTGAAAAATCCGCTGTTTGTGATAAATCCGTATACCTGTGGCTGAGTCTTTGCCATGTAATTGCCCATAAAAATAACAAAAAAACTCAGATACAAAATAGTATTTGTGATTGGTGCAAGCAGACATGCAATAGATGTATTGATGCTTCTTCTCTTGCTCACCTTATTTAGTGCCTTATAGGCAAGTGCAGGAACAAGTCCCACAAAAATTCTTGGCACAACTGCTGTTACAATTGCCTGCACTGGCATAATTGTAAGAATCGCCATTCCTGTCGGCTGCAATACGCTGGTCAGTCCAAATACAAGACCTAAAAACAAGCCAGCCTTATAGCCTAATACTACTGCGCCTACTGCTACCGGTACTACAAGCAGGGTAATTGGCATAACCCCTATATAAAAATATCCCAGTGGTGTGTACGCCATCACTAATAGTACAGCTGTGAGGAGCGCAAGTTCTGTCATAAACTTTACGTCTACCTTACTCTTACCCTTCACTTTTACCTTTTGTGTCTGTGTGTAATCCATATTCAATTTCCTCCTACTCCCGTTTCTCTCCAGAATACGGTGTTTTTATATTTAACTCTGCTTTCTACTATCCTTATCTTTGGAGAATCACCTCCTGGTTAAAGGTCAATGTTCCTTAATTGACAAAAATATAACAAAGTCTGTATTGATTATACTATTCGCATGACACTAAATCAATACAGAAAATCTGCCATCAACCGAACCTACACCAACTGAATCTGCACCAACCGAACCTGCCACTGGCAGCTTCTCTGGATACTTGAACATTAAAAAAGGACAAACCCGAAGATTTGTCCTTTAAATATGCTTTTTATTACAGGATTACTCAGCCTTTGCTGCCTTTAAAGCCTCAACAAGCTGTGGAACAATCTTGTTTAAGTCTCCTACCAAACCATAATCAGCCACGTCGAAGATTGGTGCATCCTCATCCTTATTGATTGCGATGATAAGGTCTGACTCTTCCATACCAGCTACGTGCTGGATAGCTCCAGAAATACCTACTGCGAAGTAAATCTGTGGACGTACAGTCTTTCCTGTCTGTCCTACCTGATAATCTGCTGGTAACCAGCCATTCTCTACAACGGCACGAGAGCATGAAACCATACCACCATTGAAGCATGAAGCTAAGTCACGAAGCATCTCGAAGTTCTCTGCGCTTCCAACTCCACGTCCACCAGATACAAGAACCTTTGCGTCCATGATGTTTTCTACATTTCCAACTGCCTTTACTACGTTTAAAATCTCAACGTAACGATTGTTCTCCTCAAGTGTTGGGTTGAACTCAATAACCTCTGCCTTACGTCCAGCCTCTTTTGGAAGCTTCTGCATAACACCAGGACGAACTGTAGCCATCTGTGGGCGGTTGTCTGGACATGCGATTGTAGCGATTGTGTTTCCACCGAATGCAGGACGAGTCATAAGAAGCTGATTGTGCTTCTGCTCACTCTCTTTTCCCGGTACAGCTACTAGTGGGAAATCCCCAATCTCAAGCTTTGTACAGTCAGCTGTAAGTCCTGTTGCAACTCTTGCTGAAACTGTTGGTCCTAAATCACGACCGATTGCTGTTGCACCTACTAATAAGATTTCTGGCTTGTACTCTTCAACTACAGATACAAGTGCCTGTGCGTATGGCTCTGTTCTGTATGTTTCTAATGCTGGATTATCAACAACGATAACCTTGTCTGCTCCGTACTCACCTAACTCATCAGCTAATCCTTTTACGTTAGATCCAAGGAGTACTGCAGTAACCTCTGTATTTAAGTCTGCTGCTAATTCTTTAGCTTTTCCGATTAACTCGAAGGCAATATCGCTAAGCTTATTGTCTACCTGCTGTGCGTAGATATATACGCCCTTATATTCTTCTAAACCCATTTTTGGTTCCTCCATTAAATGATGTGTTTCTCTTTGAATTTCTCCATAAGGTAATTAACTGACTCTGCTGGGTCAAGGTTAACTTTCTCTCCTGCTCCCTTTGGTACCTTGTCAGAAGCCTTTGCAATCTTTGTTGGAGAACCCTTAAGTCCAATGTTTGCATCATCAAGATCTGTAAGATCAGCTCTGCCCCATACAGTAATTTCCTTGTCGCATGCATCGAAAATTCCGCCTGGTGTCATGTATCTTGGCTCATTTAACTCTGAAAGAGCTGTGATAAGAACTGGCATCTTAGCCTTAATCTCATGATATCTGTCCTCATACTGACGCTTAACAACAACTGAGTCTCCCTCAACCTTGATGTCCTCAGCGTATGAGATAACTGGAAGTCCAAGATGAACTGCAATCTGTGGTCCAACCTGTGCTGTATCTCCATCAATAGCCTGACGTCCTGTGATTACGATATCATAATCAAGCTTCTTAAGTGCTGCTGCAACTGTGCTTGATGTAGCCCATGTATCAGCTCCACCTAATACTCTGTCTGTAACGAGAACTGCTTCATCAGCTCCCATAGCTAATGCTTCACGAAGAACTGCATCTGCCTTTGGAAGTCCCATAGTTACAACTGTAACCTTTGCTCCTGTCTCATCTTTGATTCTAAGTGCTGCCTCAAGACCTGCTTTATCATCAGGATTCATGATTGCAAGCATTGATGCTCTATCAAGTGTTCCGTCTGGGTTGAACTTAACTCCACCCTTTGTATCAGGAACCTGTTTAATACATACTACGATATTCATGTATTTTTTCTCCTTTTATTATCAAATCTTAATGCTTAATTACTTAAGTAATGCTCCTGAAATAACCATACGCTGAACCTCTGAAGTTCCCTCGTAAATCTCTGTAATCTTAGCATCTCTCATCATACGCTCTACATCGTACTCACGAATGTATCCATATCCACCAAAGAGCTGTACGCACTTAGTAGTAACATTCATAGCTGTCTCTGCAGCGAAAAGCTTAGCCATAGCAGCTTCAACTGAGTATGAAACTCTTGCTCCGTTAGCGAACTCCTGCTTCTTCATAGCAGCCTTGTATACTAACATCTTAGCAGCCTCAATCTCTGTAGCAAGGTTTGCTAACTGGAACTGTGTATTCTGCTGAGCTGCGATTGTACGTCCGAACTGTTTTCTCTCTTTTGTATATTCTACAGTTCTCTCTAAAGCACCCTCTGCAATACCAAGTGCCTGAGCTGCGATTCCGATACGTCCACCATCAAGTGTGTGCATAGCAATTGGGAATCCCTTTCCTTCTACTCCAAGTAAAGCATCCTTTGGAATTCTGCAATCCTCAAAAATAAGCTCATATGTAGAAGAACCACGAATACCCATCTTCTTCTCTTTTGTTCCGAATGAGAATCCTGGAGCACCCTTCTCTACGATGAATGCTGAGAAGTTCTTCTTCTTACGTCCACGCTTATCCTCTGTGATAGAAGTGATAGCGATAACGATATATACATCTGCAACTTTACCATTTGTGATAAAACACTTAGATCCGTTAAGAACCCACTCGTCTCCGTCCAAAACAGCCTTTGTCTGAGCACCCTGAGCATCTGTACCAGCTCCTGGCTCTGTTAATGCGAAAGCACCAAGCTTCTTACCTGTAGCAAGGTCTTTTACATATTTCTGCTTCTGATCTTCTGTTCCGTATGTCATAATTGGATCTACACAAAGTGAAGTATGAGCTGAAACAATAACACCTGTTGTTCCACATACCTTTGAAAGCTCCTCTACACACATTACGTATGTGAGAGCGTCACATCCCTGTCCGCCGTACTCCTTTGGTACTGGGATTCCCATAAATCCATATTTTCCCATCTTTGCAACTGTCTCTGCTGGGAACTGCTCTGTCTCGTCAGTTTCCTGTGCAAGAGGTTTTACTTCTGTCTCTGCAAACTGTTTGAATAAGTCGCGAGCCATCTCATGTTTCTTGTCTAAAGTAAAATCCATGATTATTCTCCTTGAAATTATTATATTTTATATTTCATTATAAAACCACGGATTGTTTCGCTTTGCTCCAACAATCCTACGCAGCCTCGCAATCCGCCACACATATGGCTGCCTACCCGGTTACGTTAACATCTCAAGGAAAAATACATATTGGTAAGCAAGCTTCCCATATGTATTTTTCCGAGACTGGTTTTATCGCTTCTACTGTGCGTCTACTGGTGTCTTTGTGCGGTCTGCGTTGTATACGTAGAATCCCTTACCACTCTTAACACCAAGGTTTCCACCACGTACCATCTTACGAATAAGTGGACATGCACGATACTTGCTGTCCCCTGTCTCGTTGTAAAGAACATCCATAATAGCGAGGCAGATATCTAATCCGATGAAATCTCCTAACTCAAGTGGTCCCATTGGATGGTTAGCACCAAGCTTCATAGCTGTGTCGATACCAGCGATGTCTGAAACACCTTCCATCTTGATGAAAGCAGCTTCATTAATCATTGGAATAAGGATACGGTTTACTACGAAACCAGCAGCCTCATTAACCTGAACTGGTGTCTTTCCGATTTCTTCTGCAATCTTCTTAATTGCATCAACAGTCTCTGCTGGTGTGTTAACACCTGCGATAACCTCGATGAGTTTCATTCTATCTGCTGGATTGAAGAAATGCATACCAATCATTGGACGTGTTAAGCCATTTCCAATCTCTGTGATAGAAAGTGATGATGTATTTGATGCGAAGATACACTCTGGCTTAGCAATCTTGTCTAACTCAGAGAATGTTGTCTTCTTTACTTCCATATTCTCAAAAGCAGCCTCAACGATAAGGTCTGCATCTTTACATAAATCTTCTTTTAAACCTGGTGTGATTTTTGCAAGGATTCCATCAACAGTCTCCTGTGTCATTTTTCCTTTTTCAACAAGTCTTGCATAACCTTTAGCAATCTTGTCTTTTCCACCCTGAGCCCACTCCTGCTTGATATCGCAGAGTGCAACCTCATATCCTTCTGTCTGGGCAAATGCTTTAGCAATACCCTGTCCCATTGTTCCGGCTCCAATTACTCCAACCTTCATCGTTCATTCCTCCTAGAATTGAATTTAAATATAATGCACCATTATGGCACATAAATAAACCATATCAAGGGGATGCCCAGCATCCCCTCTTAATTAAAGCTTTAAGAAATTAGTATTTCTCAACGATTGTAGAACATCCCATTCCACCACCGATACAGAGTGTAGCAAGACCTCTGTTAGATCCTCTCTTCTTCATCTCATGAAGAAGTGTAACAAGGATACGGCATCCTGAAGCTCCTACTGGATGTCCAAGTGCAATTGCTCCACCATTTACGTTAACCTTGCTCATATCGAACTTAAGGTCTCTTGCAACTGCGATAGACTGTGCTGCAAATGCCTCATTAGCCTCGATAAGATCCATATCATCAATTGTAAGTCCAGTCTTAGCAAGTACTTTCTTTGTAGATGCAACAGGTCCAACTCCCATGATTTCTGGCTCAACTCCGCCAAGTGCTCCAGCTACCCATGTAGCCATTGGTGTAATGCCGAGCTCTTTAGCTTTGCTCTCGCTCATTACTACTACTGCAGCAGCTCTATCGTTGATTCCTGAAGCGTTACCAGCTGTAACAAGTCCACCCTCTTTACCAGAGCAGCATCTTAACTTAGAAAGAGACTCAGCTGTTGTTCCTGGACGTGGTCCCTCATCCTTTACGAAGTCAACCATTTCCTTCTTAACCTTAACTGGTACTGGAACGATTTCCTCATCAAATTTTCCTGCAGCGATTGCAGCTTCACATTTCTGCTGGCTGTTTGCTGAGAACTCATCTAACTCTTCACGAGTAATTCCATACTTATCACATACATTCTCTGCTGTAATCATCATGTGGTAGTGGTTGAATGCATCTGTTAATGCATCATTTACCATACAGTCGATGATTGTTGCATTGTTCATTCTATATCCAAAACGAGCCTTTGTCATAGCATATGGAGCCATTGACATGTTCTCCATTCCACCTGCAACAACGATATCAGCCTCACCAGCCTTAATCATTGTAGCTGCATCATTTACGCACTTAAGACCTGAACCACAAACTACGTTGATTGTGATTGCTGGAACCTCGATTGGAAGTCCTGCCTTGATTGCTGCCTGACGAGCAACGTTCTGTCCCTGAGCTGCCTGAATAACACATCCCATTTTAACTTCGTCAACCATCTCAGGTTTAACACCTGCACGATTTAAAGCTTCCTTAATAACGATTGCTCCTAAATCTGCTGCTGGAGTATTGCTTAATGCTCCTCCCATTTTGCCGATTGCTGTACGGCAAGCACTTGCGATAACAACTTTCTCTGCCATTTCATTTTCTCCTTTTTTTATTTTTAAGTAACTGTTTTGCCTTCACAGTTTACTTTTAAACTGTTTTGTGCTGTTAATTTTTTAACAATGTCATTGTAGCACACTGGTATCTAAAGTTCAACCAAAATCGTTAATTATTTGTCAAATTTGTCAATATTTAATGACCTCACAATGTTTTCGTAATACCTTCTTTATTTTTTTTGTTATTTTTTCACAAAAAAATTATTTTTTAGTAAAACCACCAGGTCTTCCTAATAGAAAACCTGATGGTCGATTACTGTTCCCTCTATAGAACCTGTATTTACGCAGAAAAAGAGCCAGCTTCCAGACACACTTCCGCCTATAACCTGATTTGCTGCATTCCTGCAGCTGTCAGTAGTCAGTCCATTTGCCAGCACTAAAGCAAGCTTACCGCTTGCCACCGGGCTGAACTGTCCGCTCTGATATATTACATCTGTGATTGAACTTGGAAAATATGTACTATTTACCCTATTCACAACTACGCTCCCCACTGCAACCTGTCCTGCATAGCTCTCTCCGCCTGCTTCACAATATATAAGTGCCGCCAACAGCTCCGCCTCACTTGCCTGGACGCTGATTGGAGTACCTGATGTATCAGGAGTCTGTGTCATTTCCTCCTCCATTGCCTTCGCCTGTTCAAGCTGGGCTGCAGCCTCTGCTGCTTTCTGGGCTTCAAGCCGGGCTTCCAATTCCTCTGCCGCAGCAATCTGCTCTGCAAGTGCATCTGCCTGCTCTGAATTTTCATCCATTGCCTTTTGATTATCACTTATAGACGATGCCACCTGGGATATGCTGGATAAAAGCTGTGTCTTATTGCTCTCCAGTTCTTCCTGCTTGGCTAACAATTCTTCTTTTTCTGATTCAAGTGCCGTCTTTTTTTCCTCAATACGCTGTAGTGTCTCATCATAAGTCTTTAGAAGCTCTCTGTCGCTTTGAGCTATCTCTGACATATAGCTGGCGCGGTTTATGAAATCAACTATTCCATCTGCCTCAAATAATGTGGTCCACGAAAAGGTACCACCATTCTCATATGAATACTGTATACGGAGCTTCATCGCCTCATACTGCTCATCAGCATCCGTCTGCGCCTGCTCCAAATCTGCCTCTGCTGTCTCTATCTCACTCTGCTTTGCGTCAATCTCATCCTGAATTGTGGACAGGGATGCAGACAGGGAGTTAAGGTCAGAATTAAGCCCACTCATTGTGCCATTCAGACTATCCTGTTTATCCTGCAAAGCACTGCCTTTGTCTTCGAGCTCCTGCTGTTGCTGCTGCAGATCTTCTACCGAAGCCGCCTGTAAATCGTATATTCCATATGAACTTATCAAAATTCCTGCTGTTAATGCCACAGCCAGAAGCTTTTTCTTTGTCATAAAAAATCACCTCACAACTAGCTATATTATAATGCATTTTGGATGGACTTACAAATACCTTTACTTGAGGTAATTTCCGGATAGAGTACTAGGTGTAGTGTTGTAAAATATAGTTAGAAAATCTCTTGACCTCATGCAGAATAGATGTTATTCTCTTAGAAAAGAAACGAGTTTGTTACCGTAAGACTGAGGTCGAGATGGGGTACCCGTTTCTTTTTTTACATTTACCATATCATACAAATATAATTTATTATCAGAGGCATGTCTTACCAGCATTTCTATTCTAAATATATTATACCTTTCCAACTCTCCATTATTGGAATATACAGGCAACGCAAATCTTGACGTAAATCTATACCATCCATATTGCGCATCCGTACCATGTTTTTCTTTAAAGTTCTCCTGCCATCTTTTATTTGTAGCATATTTCAGCAGCATAGGTATCTGTGTACTTGCATTTGCTTTTGCCTTCGCCTGTGCTCCTCTTAGTCTGACAGTATCTATAGAACCTTTTAGTTCATCTGGAAAATCATCACTTACATAAACAATATCAGCCGTCTCAATAATCTCATATTCCTTGCCAACATATTCCCATAAAAGTTTTTCTACAGCTTTCCAATCAATTCCTTGTCGTCCCATGAACCGAATGTCATTTATTATTATAATTGGATTTCCTTGTTCATCACGAATAACATTCACACTATGCTTATTTGTTTCCTTAGGCTTACACTCCATTTTAATATAGTAAGACATCATTCTGAGATTATAGTCTGGCATAGAACGCCTGCCTGACTCCCAATCCTCCCATGTGCGTAATGGTATTCCCAATTTTTCTGCCATTTCTCTCTGATTAAATCCTGTGTATTCCCTCAATGCTTTAAGACATTCAATTTGTTTACTGTTATCTTTGTTCATATCATGCCTTTCCACGCTTTGCGTGGTTAAATGATATTATATTCGCAGCTACTTGTCAAGATTTAATGTAGTAAAATCACTCTTCAAAACAGCATACTGCGCCGCATTTATAAATTCACCATTTTTAAAATACTTCTGCCGTGCAATTCCCTCAAACTGCATTCCACATTTTATCAGCACCTTTGATGACGCATGATTACCTTCAAACACCTCTGCTTCTACACGATTTAAACCAATCTTTTCAAAGGCATACTTGAGTACTGCTTTAAGCACCTCTGTCATTATCCCCTGTCCCCAATATTGAGGCGAGAGCATATAACATGTATCAGCCATAAAGCAGGACTCTTCCACATTGCCCAAATTAATTATTCCAATAAGTTCATGAGTTTCTTTCCATTCTATCACCCATTTGAAATATAAGTCAGATTCATATTCCTCTGACCATTTTCTCACCTTCTCCTTATAAATCCCAATGTTGTCCACAGAATTAAAAGGGAAATATCTGCATACCTCCTCATATTTAGCCCAGTTGTCGTACATCATTCTGTAATCCTCTGGTTCAATTCTTCTTAATGTGCAGTGGTTGGTTTCAATTGTCCTTGTGCCTATTCTATTCATATATATCACCCCATATTATTCATTTTCGCATATTAGAATTTTTCATACAATCCAATCTGCAAATACTATTATTGTAAAATTCAAAACAACCCAAGAATAAAAGAAAACGCCACTTTCATGCAAGCATGACGCAGCGTTTTCTCTGATTCTTATATATTTTTTACAGTAGCAATATCAACTGGTGTCAGCTTCTCATGGGCTGTTTCAAGTGAAAGTGCAAGTGCATTTGCAGTATCCATAGCTGTGATACAGTAAACACCTGTCTCAATTGCATTACGTCTGATAAGGAAACCGTCACGGCTCTTATCTCCGTTACCCTGTGTAGGTATATCAATTACAAGGTCAATCTTATGTCCCAGGATAAGATCCATTACGTTTGGTGATTCCTGTGATATCTTGTTGACACGGAGAGCATTTACTCCATGCTCCTGAAGATACTTGGCAGTGCTTCTGGTAGCATAAATCTTATAGCCAAGTGCCTCAAATCTCTTTGCCACACCTACTGCCTCAGGCTTATCAGCATCCTTTACAGTCATAATCATCTGCTTATACTTAGGAAGCTGTACTCCTGCTCCTAGGAATGCCTTGTAGAGTGCTCCGTTAAAGGTCTTGTCGATTCCAAGACACTCTCCTGTCGACTTCATCTCAGGTCCCAGAGAAATCTCTGCTCCACGAAGCTTCTCAAATGAGAATACAGGCATCTTGATTGCGATATAGTCTGCTGTAGGTGCAAGTCCCGGCTCATAGCCCATGCCTCTGATTGTCTCACCCATGATAATTCTTGCAGCAAGGTCAACAATCGGAATACCTGTAACCTTACTAATGTAAGGTACTGTTCTTGATGAACGTGGGTTAACCTCGATTACATATATATCATCACCCATTGCGATGAACTGAATGTTAATCATTCCTATTACATGCAGTGCCTGGGCAAGTCTCTTGGTATACTCAACCAGCTTGTCTTTTGCAGCCTGACTTATTGTATGGGCTGGATATACTGAAATACTGTCTCCTGAATGGACACCTGTACGCTCAATATGCTCCATGATACCTGGAATCAGGATGTCTGTTCCATCACAGATTGCGTCAACCTCAATCTCTTTTCCCATAAGGTATTTATCTACAAGGATTGGATGATCCTGAGCTATTGTGTTAATGATTCCGATAAATTCCTCAATCTCATCATCATTCCATGCTATCTTCATTCCCTGTCCGCCAAGCACATATGAAGGACGGACAAGTACAGGATATCCAATTTCGTTTGCTACCTTTTTAGCTTCCTCGGCTGTAAATACAGTTCCACCTGCTGCTCTCGGAATCTCTGTCTTCTGAAGAATCTCATCAAAGAGCTCTCTGTCCTCAGCTGCATCTACATCCTCTGCCTTGGTTCCGAGAATTCTGACTCCCATCTTCATGAGTGCCTCTGTGAGCTTGATGGCTGTCTGTCCACCGAACTGAACTACTGCTCCGTCTGGCTTCTCAATATTTACAATGCTCTCTACATCCTCTGCTGTAAGTGGCTCAAAGTAGAGCTTGTCTGCTATATCAAAGTCAGTCGATACTGTCTCAGGATTGTTGTTTACAATGATAGTTTCCCATCCCTCTTTTGCAAATGCCCAGGTACAGTGAACTGAGCAATAGTCGAACTCAACCCCCTGTCCGATACGGATTGGGCCGGAACCAAGTACAAGTACCTTTTTCTGTGGATTTGTCTCTGCTGCCTCGTTCTCACTTCCGAATACTGAGTAGTAGTATGGTGTCTCTGCCGCGAACTCTGCCGCACAGGTATCTACCATCTTGTAAGCTGCCACAATGCCGTTTGCATAGCGCATGTCCTTAATCTCTGACTCAGTCTTGCCTGTAAGTCTTGCAATGACATTGTCTGGGAACTCTATTCTCTTTGCTTCCTTAAGAAGCTCTACTGTAAGCTCATTTGCCTTTGTAGCTCTCGCAGCCGCAACAGCCTCATTACACTTAATAAGTGCCTGCTCCATCTCTACAAGAATTGCAATCTTGTCAATGAACCATATGTCAATCTTTGTGATGTTGTGAATCATATCATATGAGAAGCCACGGCGGAGAGCCTCAGCGATAACCCATATACGGCGGTCATCAACTACGTTAAGCTGCTCATGCAGTTCCTCATCTGAAAGTCCTGTAAAATCATATGACTGTAAACAGTCCACATGCTGTTCCAGAGAACGGATGGCTTTCATCAGGGCACCCTCGAAATTATCGCAGATACTCATTACCTCTCCGGTTGCCTTCATCTGGGTTGTAAGAGTTCTCTTGGCTGTAAGGAACTTATCAAATGGAAGTCTTGGAATCTTTACTACACAGTAGTCAAGCATAGGCTCAAATGAAGCATATGTCTTCTGTGTGATTGCATTCTTTATCTCATAGTGTATATCCAAGAGCAATCTTGGCTGTAACCTTTGCGATTGGATATCCTGTTGCCTTTGAAGCAAGGGCTGATGAACGGGATACTCGTGGATTAACTTCGATTACACAGTACTCAAAAGAGTCTGGGTTTAAAGCATACTGCACATTACATCCACCTGTAATCTGAAGCTCGTCGATAATGTTTAAGGCTGAGCTTCTAAGCATCTGGTACTCTTTGTCTCCAAGTGTCTGTGATGGTGCAACTACGATTGAATCTCCTGTATGAACACCCACAGGATCGATATTCTCCATGTTACATACTGTGATACAGTTTCCGTTTGCATCACGCATTACCTCGTACTCGATTTCCTTCCAGCCGGCGATACAGCGCTCTACAAGCACTTCTCCCACTCTTGAAAGTCTGAGTCCGTTGGTTAAGATGTCAACTAACTCCTGTTCGTTGTGTGCAATTCCACCGCCTGAACCGCCAAGGGTAAATGCCGGACGCAAAACTACAGGATAACCAATAGTATTTGTGAAGGCGATACCATCCTTCACGTTGTTTACTACCTGTGAAGCTGCGATTGGCTCTCCGATTTTTTCCATTGTGTCCTTGAATGCCTGTCTGTCCTCTGCCTTAAAAATAGTCTCAGCAGTTGTACCTATAAGCTTAATTCCCTGCTCCTCAAGGAAGCCGCTCTCAGCCAGCTCCATTCCAAGGTTAAGTCCAGCCTGTCCTCCAAGTGTAGGAAGGATGCTGTCTGGTTTTTCCTTTATACAAATCTCTTTTAAAACTTCAAGTGTGAGAGGCTCAATGTATACCTGGTCTGCAATCTGCTTATCAGTCATGATTGTTGCAGGGTTGGAATTTACAAGGCATACCTCCACACCTTCCTCCTTAAGAGAACGGCAAGCCTGTGTTCCGGCATAGTCAAACTCTGCTGCCTGTCCAATTACGATTGGTCCGGATCCGATTACTAATACTTTTTTAATATCATTATTTCTTGGCATTACTGTTCCCCTCCCATCATGTTGATAAATCTGTCAAATAAGTATGCTGAGTCCTGTGGTCCCGGACAAGCCTCCGGATGGAACTGAACTGTGAAAATGTTCTTTCCCACATATTTAAGTCCTTCGTTGGTACCATCATTTACATTTATGAATGCCGGTACTGCAACATTTGGGTCAAGCTTGTCTGTATCAACCACATAACCATGATTCTGGGAAGAAATGTAAACACGTCCTGTTGCAAGGTCTTTTACAGGATGATTTCCACCTCTGTGTCCATATTTCATCTTGTGTGTATCTGCTCCTGTGGCAAGTGCCATAAGCTGATGTCCGAGGCAGATTGCAAAAATTGGAACATCGCTGTCATAGAGTTTTTTAACCTCATCAATGATTGTTCCGCAGTCCTTTGGATCTCCAGGTCCGTTAGAAAGCATTATTCCGTCCGGGTTGGTGGCCAAAATTTCCTCTGCACTTGTGCGTGCCGGGTAAATCGTAACCTCACAGCCTCTCTCATTTAATGATTTCGCTATGTTGTTCTTTGCTCCAAAATCAAGAAGAGCTACTTTCTTTCCTGTTCCTTTAAGAACTTTTTTCTCTGTACAGGTAACCTTATCAACCACGTTGCCTGTTGTGTATTCTTTAAGCTTAGGGATGATTTCATCCAGATTATAATTCTCGTTTGTGGTAATCATACCATTCATTGTACCCTTCTCACGAAGGATTTTTGTAAGTGCTCTGGTATCAATACCAGCCACACCCGGAATATCATGCTCTTTGAGGAAATCCTGTATAGTTCCCTCACAGCGGAAGTTGCTTGGCATACGTGACAGCTCTCGGACAATATATCCGTCCGGCCATGGTCTGCCTGACTCCATATCCGGTGTAATACCATAATTTCCAATAAGCGGATAAGTCATCACAACTGCCTGTCCTGCATATGAAGGATCTGTTAAGACCTCCAGATATCCAGTCATTGAAGTGTTAAAGACTATCTCACTTATAACTTCTTTTGTCGAACCAATGCTGGTTCCAGTAAACACTGTACCATCTTCGAGAATTAAAAATGCTTTCATCCTTTGCCCTGCCTTTCATTATTTGATGGCAAAAAAAAAGAGTTTACCTCTTTTCCCGCACATATCTAAATTGTAAAAAGTTTATCATAGGATGGCACTTTTTTCAACAGGTAATATCAGAAAAAAAGTGCCAAATATTTTCATTTATTCCACACACTAAACATTCAAATAGTACAGTGTATAAGCTATGGTTATTAATGTAATAAGTACAGGACATCCTATACATATCCAGAGAAGTGCTTTGACAGATACATGCTTCTTCTCATACCTGACCTCCGGAATTGCATCCGCAGTCATAGGCATATAAATAATCTCACCATTTGCATCATTTACCAGATATTTAAAACCATTTTTTGCAAAAAATCCTGATGCCCAGACAGGCATTACATTTACTGTGACCTTTTTAAGCCCCAGCTCATTTGCCGCAAAAGCCCTCATTGTATACAAAAGCTTCCTGCCGTATTTACGTCTCATGTACTGTGGATGCACATAGAGCATGGTTATGTGTCCTGCTGCGGTCATGGCAGACATGGCAACAAGATAGTTTCCTTCCCTGACTCCCCACATATGCAATGCACCATTCTGCACCTGCCCGGCAAGGACATTCTCTCTGGCATAATCCCTGTAAAAACCTATTACTTTGTCCATGCCCGGCTGTGTTCCCTGCCTGATGGCAAAATCAAAGACCTGATTTGCCAGTGCCAGCGCGTATGGCATGTCACCAACCTGAAGTTTTATGATATTCATTTTATATTATTCCTTCCTGCAGCCTCGCCTTTAGTCCAGTGTATCTTTTTGCCTCAATATTGTTCTGTATCATCATATTGAAGGTCTCATCATTTCCTACTATGGTAACGCATTTCTTGGCTCTGGTCACTGCTGTATACAATAGGTTCCTGTTCAAAAGCATCTGTGGTCCCGTCAGCAGTGGAATTACCACAGCTGGGTACTCTGAGCCTTGGGACTTGTGGATTGTAACAGCGTATGCATGCTCCAGCTCCTCCAGATTTTTATAGGAATACTCAACCATTTTGCCCTCATCAAAGGATATGGTCATGGTTTCTGCAAAATCATTTATCTCCTCTATAATACCTGTATCTCCGTTAAAAATACCTGTGCCCTTGTCTATACTGAGACCGTATTTGGTGCGGACTTCCCACTCAAGCTGATAGTTGTTCTTAACCTGCATTACCTTGTCACCTTCTCTAAAAATCACGCCCCTGAATTCCTTCTCGCGCTTTCTCTTGTCCGGCGGATTAAGGTACATCTGCAATATGGTATTAAGCCTCTCTACCCCAAGTAAGCCTTTCCTCATCGGAGTAAGTACCTGTATATCATACTCATCCGCATCCACATATTTAGGCATTTTCTCTTTAACTAACTGTAATGTTACATTTATTATCTTGTCAGCATCATATCTTTTCAAAAAGAAAAAGTCCCTGTTCTTGTTGTCCAGTGCCACCGGCTGCCCCTTGTTTATTTTATGGGCATTGACAATAATTGAACTGGTGCTTGCCTGCCTGAAAATCTTCGTTAGCTTTACAGTGTGGAAGCACTCAGAGTCGATTATATCCTTCAACACGCTTCCCGGTCCCACACTTGGAAGCTGGTTGACGTCACCTACCAGTATAAGTCTGGTTCCTGCCGCGATTGCTTTCAGCAGGGAATACATAAGTGAAATGTCAACCATTGACATCTCATCTATTATAATGACATCCGTTTCCAGAGGATTTGTGGCATTGCGCTCAAAGCCTGCATTGCCTTCTACTCCTCCATTTAACTCAAGCATTCTGTGAATGGTTCTCGCCTCAAAACCTGTGGTCTCGCTCATTCTCTTGGCCGCCCGCCCTGTTGGTGCCGCAAGAAAAATGTCCATGCCTTCCATCTCAAAGTATTTGATTATGGTGTTGATGGTTGTCGTCTTTCCTGTTCCCGGTCCTCCTGTGATGATTAGCAGTCCGTTTCTTGCAGCCTCCTTTACAGCCTCCACCTGATGCCCATCCAGACTCATATTAGTCTTTTTTTCTATTTTTCTAAGAGCTGCCTCTATCTCAATATCCGGCACATCATAATTTACATCTAACTGTCTCAAAAGTGAGGCTGTGTTTGCCTCCATATGATAATAGACATTAGAATAAATCTGTGTCACATCTCCATCCTGCTGCATTACTATCTTTCTGTCCATGGCAAGGTTCATATAATGCTTCTCAATAAACTCAGGGCTGATTTCAAGCAAGTCCGATGCCTTTTGGGTCAGCTCATTCATGGGAAGGTATGTGTGTCCATCATTTGATGCTTGCTGCAGGGCATATATTATTCCACTTCGTATTCTAAAGTCAGAGTCTGTCCGTATGCCTATCCTGGATGCAATCTCGTCTGCCGTTTTAAAGCCCACCCCATCTATGTCGTCTGCCATGCGATAGGGATTTTCTTTTAAAATTCCATACACTTCATTGCCGTATTTGTTATAGATTTTCACCGCAAGTGCCATGGTTATGCCATACTGCTGTAAAAATATCATTGCCTGTCTCAGGTCTTTTTTGGCATTGACCTGGTCAGCGATTTCCCTCGCCTTATTCTGGCTGATTCCCTTCACCTCCGCCAGGCGCTCCGGTTCTTCCTCGATTATTCTGAAGGTGTCTTTTTTGAAACGCCTCACAATTCTTGCTGCAAGGGCTATGCCAATTCCTTTTATGGCTCCTGAGCCTAAGTATCTCTCTATTGCCATTTCGTCCTCCGGCTCTTTTTCCTCAAAAGATTCCACCTTAAACTGTCGTCCGTAGACCTGATGGTCGGTGTACCCACCTGTGGCTTCTATGTTTTCACCTTCGGCGATTTCTGAGAAAATACCTACGCAGGTGATTTCTTCCTCTTCTGCAATCAGCACAAGGACTGTGTAGCCGTTGTCGGTGTTTCTGTATATTATGTGGTCCACGTAACCTTTTATAGTTTCCAATTTGTTTCCTCGATTTCTTTTTGTATAGTTTTAATTCTTCAGTATTTGAAATGGTGCATTTGGGGGCTTGTAAGGCATACAGCACAGATAGGGGCTCCTATTTGTTCCGGGTTCTGAATATAATATTTTCTAAATGTTCTGATGTAAGCCGTTGCATAATAACGCAAACGTTCGAGATTCGCCATCCATGGCTCAGCTCGAACTCTCGGCAACGTCCTGTTGCCGAGTTGCTGGATTGTGTGCAGAACATTAAGAAAATCTAATATTCGCCACAGTCACAAATATGAGCCCCTATCTGTGCTGCATGCCAGCCAAAGGTTTAAATGCACCATTATTTTACGTAATCAGCAACTGATGACTCTCAGACAATTATAATAAAAATCTAAGAAATAATAAAGCCATACTCAAAAAGACCCTCGGAAAAATATCAAAATCTTCCCGAAGGTCTTTATGCTAAGTATCAAGAGAAGCTGTCAATAGCATGTTCTCTAAATTTGAATTCTCTTATTAGTCAATATTATAGTTTCTCTTCATCTGCTCATACAGCTGCTGTGTGAAGTTTTCTCCTACTTCATCCACGAGCTGGTCGGCTACTGTCTCAATTACCTGATCCATATACATATCCTTGTACTGGGATACTGTACTGCTCTCCTCATCTGTTTCAAGAGATTTCTTTACTTCCTTCAGCATCTGCTCCACAAAGTATGATTCAAAGTCTTTGATTACACCTTTGAGTTCTTCTTCTGATGAATCAGATGATATATTCTGAAGCGATTTTGTCATGCTGTCTGCCGCAGCTGATTTATCGCTGTTTTGTGCAACTGCTGTCAAATTGCTGGTCAAAGCTGATACATCCATCTCGTTTCTCCTAACTATCCTATCTATCTTTTATCTTTTCTGACTCCACTCTTCTTGTAATCCCAGACTTTCCGTTCACAACTTTGGGTAATCGGCTGGTGTATAGTTGTTTTCCAGAAAACAATATGAACTGCCATGGGGTTCCATCATCCCCGCAACGAAATCAACTTTTCTAACCTGCACATCCTATCCACGATTCGCTCCCATGGCTGACTTCATATTTTTTCTGGAAAATACACTATACGCCAGCCGATTTTCACAATCCTCATCGGAAAGTCGTAATTTTCTCAACTACCTCTTAAGGTTATTAGCTGTGTCCAGCATAGAATCAGCTGTAGTAATTGCCTTTGAGTTAAGCTCATATGCTCTCTGGGCTACAATCATGTTTACCATCTCGTCTGCCACATTTACATTGCTGCCCTCAAGATGCTGTGCTAAAACTTTGCTTGGCTTAAGTCCTGCTGTTGTGCTCTCAAGCATTGCATTTCCTGAGGCTCCTGTCTGGGCAAGCAGACTGCCTGCCATTTTATCAAGTCCTGCCGGATTGTTGAACTGATATACAGCCATTGTCTGGTTAAGTGATACATATGTACCATCTGGCTGATAATATCCTACGCTGCCATCTTCCTGAAAATCCATCTTCTCGGATGACACCCCGTTTGGAACTGCTATTACATTGCCAGCTGTATCAAGTACTGCATTTCCCGAGGCGTCTGCAAGTATTGTCCTGCCGTCTGCTGCCTGGCTCCATGTGAAGGCTCCGTTTCTTGTGTAGTATGTCTGTCCATCAAGGGCTCTCACTGCGAAAAATCCGTCACCATCAAGGGCAAAGTCTGTCTTGTTGTCTGTCTCTGTAAGGTTTCCCTGTGTATACATAGATGTGGTTGCTGCGACTCTGGTTCCAAGTCCTACCTGAGCACCTACCGGCTTCTGGTCTCCATTAGCTGAGGTTGTTCTGGTCTGGATTGTCTGATACAGGAGAGATTTGAACTCTGTCCTCTCTTTCTTGTATCCATATGTATTAACATTTGATAAGTTGTTTGCTATTGTGTCAACATTTGTCTGCTCAGCAATCATTCCTGTTGCGGCAGTATAAAGTGCTCTCATCATAATACTAATTTATCTCCTTACTGTACTCGTCCTACGTCATTAACAGATTTATCCAAGGTCTCATCTACTGCTGTGATTACCTTTTGTCCAGCCTCGTATGCTCTCTGGATTGTAATCATATTTACCATTTCTGATACCACCTGGACATTTGATGTCTCAAGCACTCCCTGCTCTATTGATGCATTGCCTGCCACCACATTGCCTCCGTCTGTCAAATCATACAGGTTCTCTCCGTATTTTGAAATGTAATCATAATTATCAATGTCCACAACTCCCACCGTGCCAACTATCTGCCCATTCTGTGAAACAGCTCCCAGCTGATCTATCTCAAAATCCTTTGTTGGGTCTATTTTAATCCAGTTTGCCTGACCTGCATCACCATTTAATGCACCAGTGGCATTGAGTACATGGTTTCCATCCGCTGTAACCAGATATCCTTCGTTTGTAATCTTAAAGGCTCCATCTCTTGTGTATTTAACAGATGTCTCTCCATCTTTATTTGTAAATTCTACGGCAAAAAATCCATTACCATTAATCGCCAAATCTGTGGCATTGTCCGTTACTTTAAAGCTTCCACTTGTCCAGTCTGTGTAAGTCTCACCCAGACGGACTCCCTGCTTGATTCCACCAAGCTTCTTTGGCAAATCATAATTTGAAGAATCATGGATTCTGACTGCAAGCTGCTGTTCAAAGGAATGGGAAGTCGTTCCCTCCTTCTTATATCCGGTTGTATCCGCATTTGCCAGATTGTTTGTCATGACATCCAATCGCTTCATTTGATTTATCATGCCTGTATAGGCAGTATATAGACCTTTTACCATTTTGTGTCTCCTGTATATCTACATATAAAAGAATATAACTTCACTATGTTTATCGGTATCTTTTTCAAAATATTAACCCTTATTATATTTTAATCGAATACTCTTCCATATGCAAGAAAAACACCACATATGCGGTGTCTTTCTAATTATCCTTTAACATGCAGAAATATAATCAGCCTGTGCTCCATCCACATGTATACAGTATATCAAATTAGTCGTCGTCTCTCTTTCCAGAAAGGAACTCAACATATTTTCCTGTTCCGATGGCAACACATGTCATTGGCTGCTCTGCTGTCATTGTATTGATACCGGTTCTCTCTTCGATAAGCTCCTCAAGTCCACGAAGAAGTGAACCGCCGCCTGTGAGTACAATTCCTCTGTCTGCCACATCTGCTGCAAGTTCTGGTGGAGTCTTCTCAAGTACTGAGTGTACAGCTTCAACAATCTGAAGAGTAGGCTCACGAAGAGCTTCCTCTGTCTCCTCAGAGCTTACTGTGATTGTTCTAGGAAGTCCAGTTACCAGATTACGTCCACGCACATCCATTGTCTCATTTGATGCAAGTGGATAACATGTACCAATCTTAATCTTGATATCCTCGGCTGTTCTCTCACCGATAAGGAGATTGTGCTTCTTTCTCATGTATCTGACAAGTGCCTCGTCAAAATCATCACCAGCAATCTTGATTGATGTGCTGACAACAGAACCTCCAAGAGAAATAACAGCGATATCTGATGTACCACCACCTATATCTACAATCATGTTTCCACATGGTCTTGCAATGTCTATTCCAGCTCCGATTGCTGCTGCAATTGGCTCCTCGATAATCTCTACCTCACGGGCACCAGCCTGATATGTGGCGTCCTCAACGGCCTTCTTCTCAACCTCTGTAACTCCTGATGGAACACAGACGCTGATTCTTGGCTTACGGAAGTTCTTCTTGCCAAGAGCTTTCTGGATAAAGTACTTAATCATCTTCTCAGTAACTGTATAATCTGAGATTACACCCTGACGCAGTGGTCTTACTGCCACAATATTGCCAGGTGTCCTGCCGAGCATCAGTCTGGCCTCCTCGCCAATTGCCTTGATTCTGTTTGTGTCCCTGTCAAAAGCAACAACTGAAGGCTCTTTTAATACTACACCTTTTCCCTTTATATATACTAAAATACTTGCTGTACCTAAATCAATTCCTATGTCAGATCCTGCCATCATAATCCTAATAGCCCCTTTCATTTTATTTGCATCTATTTAATTTCGTCATATGCCTCAGGGCATAAAAACTCAGTTAATCATATTTTACATATTCGAATTAATTATATACAAATAATTCCATTTTTCAAAGGTTTTTTTCACTATGAGGCTATATTTAAGAAAAAATTAATTTATCTTTCCAGATATGGCTTCAAAAACTGGCCTGTATAGGACTCTGGTACCCTGCATATTTCCTCAGGTGTACCTGTAGCAATAACAGTTCCGCCTCCGTCTCCGCCTTCAGGTCCCATGTCAATTATATAGTCCGCAGTCTTTATCACATCCAGATTATGCTCAATTACAACTACCGTATTTCCGCCATCTGAGAGTCTGCGGAGAATCTCAACCAGCTTATGCACATCTGCAAAGTGAAGTCCTGTTGTGGGTTCATCAAGCACATATATGGTCTTTCCAGTGCTCTTTTTGCTAAGCTCTGTGGCGAGCTTGATACGCTGTGCCTCACCACCCGACAGCTCTGTGGATGGCTGTCCAAGCTTGATATAGGACAAGCCCACATCATATAAGGTCTGAATCTTATTGTGGATTCTAGGCACATTCCTGAAGAACTCAAGTGCCTCCTCAACAGTCATATCCAGCACATCATATATACTCTTTCCCTTGTATTTAACCTCAAGAGTCTCTCTGTTATAACGCTTTCCACCACACACCTCGCAGGGCACATATACATCCGGAAGGAAATGCATCTCAATCTTTAATATTCCGTCACCGCTGCAGGCTTCGCAGCGTCCACCCTTGACATTAAAGCTGAATCTGCCTTTTTTGTAGCCTCTCGCCTTGGCATCGGCAGTTGCTGCAAACAGATCCCTTATCATATCAAATATGCCTGTATAGGTAGCAGGGTTTGACCTTGGCGTTCTGCCTATTGGGGACTGGTCAATATCGATAATCTTATCAAGCTGCTCTGTTCCGATTATATCATCATGGTCTCCCGGAATGGTTCTTGCCCGGTTCAGTTTCTTAGCCAGATGCTTGTAAAGGATTTCATTGGTGAGTGAGCTCTTTCCCGAACCAGACACTCCTGTAACGCAGGTCATGATTCCCAGTGGAAAATCCACATCTATATTTTTAAGATTATTCTCTCTGGCACCTTTTACAGTTATAAAACCTGTCGGTTTTCTACGCTCTTCCGGAACCGGAATCCTGATTCTGCCGCTAAGATAAGCTCCGGTTATAGAATTCTTGCATTTCATAATCTGCTCAGCGGTACCATACGCCACCACTTCTCCACCATGGGAGCCGGCTTTGGGTCCGATATCCACAATAAAATCCGCAGCCCTCATAGTATCCTCATCATGTTCTACAACAATAAGAGTATTCCCCAGATTCTTTAAATCCATAAGTGCATTTAAAAGTTTATCATTGTCTCTCTGGTGAAGTCCGATACTAGGCTCATCGAGAATATATGCCACTCCGACAAGACCAGAGCCAATCTGTGTGGCAAGCCTGATTCTCTGTGCCTCTCCACCTGACAGGCTGGCTGTAGCTCTTGATAAGGTAAGATAATCAAGTCCAACTGATTTAAGGAAGCCTACCCTCGCCTTTATCTCCTTCAAAATCTGGTCGCCGATAAAATGCTGCTGCTTTGTCAACTCTATGGTTTCCAGAAAATCGCACAAGTCCTTAACCGACATGGAGGTCATGTCATATATATTTTTGTCAGCCACTGTCACAGCAAGTGATGTAGGCTTTAGCCTCTGTCCCTTACAGTCTGGACATGGGGTAATCCTCATAAACTGCTCATACTCTGCCTTTGCTGTCTCTGAAAATGTCTCGCGGTATCTTCTCTCAACATTTTTCACAAGACCTTCCCACTGCAAATCATATACCCCTTCGCCACGCTGTCCCTTATAGCGCACCTTAAGAAGTCTGCCATCGCCGCCGCGCAGGAACATCTTCTGCATATCCTTTGGCAAGTCCTTAAATGGCACATCCAAGTCCAGGCCATAGCCCTCTGAAAGTGCCCTAAGTGTAGCATAGGTATAGCTCTTTGGGTCTGTGCAGGACTGCCAGCCCATGACCTGAACCGCTCCCTCTGATATGGACAGGCTCTTATCCGGTATCATCAGGTCTTCGTCAAACTCCATCTTGTAACCCAGACCAAAACAGGTCGGACAGGCACCAAATGGATTGTTAAAGGAAAAGCTTCTAGGCTCTATCTCATCCAGGCTTATTCCGCAGTCAGGGCAGGCAAAATTCTGTGAAAAATTGATTTTTTCCCCATCTATGACATCAACAACTGCATTGCCATCTGTGAGGTCAAAGCAGTTTTCCAGTGAGTCTGTCAGACGCTTCTCTATGCCCGGCTTGATTACAAGACGATCTACAACAATGTCAATATTGTGCTTAATATTTTTATCAAGAGCTATCTCCTCTGTAAGCTCATACATATTGCCGTCAACCACAACTCTTACATAACCGCTCTTCTTTGCCTTTTCAAAAAGCTTCTGGTGCTCACCCTTTCTGCCTCTGACAACCGGTGCAAGCAGCTGGATTCTCGTTCTCTCCGGAAGGGTCATGACATAGTCTACCATCTGGTCTATGCTGGTCTTGGTGACAGCACGCCCGCACTTAGGACAGTGTGGTATACCGATTCTTGCATACAAAAGTCTGAAATAATCATATATCTCTGTAACTGTTCCCACTGTGGACCTTGGGTTTCTGTTTGTTGACTTCTGGTCAATTGAAATAGCCGGCGGCAGTCCCTCTATTGAATCAACATTTGGTTTTTCCATCTGCCCTAAGAACTGTCTGGCATAGGATGACAGAGACTCCATATACCGCCTCTGTCCCTCTGCATATATTGTGTCAAATGCAAGAGATGATTTACCAGAACCTGATAAACCGGTCAAAACCACAAACTCGTCCCTTGGTATGTCAATGCTTACACTTTTTAGATTGTGCTCGTTTGCACCTCTTATTTTAATATACTTACGTTCTTTCTTTGCCATTGTAAGTCCTCTTTCTGTATATATTTAGCCCTTGCTTATATCCCGCAGATTATTTTTGAGCATAATAAGCCTGTCACGATATTCGGCAGCCGCCTCAAAGTTAAGCTCCGCAGCAGCCTTCTTCATCTTCTTTTCGATGTCAGCAATGGTCTTTTCAAGCTCCTTTTTGCTCATTGACTCAGGATCTACAGTCAGGCTCATCTCCTCTGCCGCAACCTTCTTGGATATGGCAATTAAATCCCTGACTGATTTCTTGATTGTCTGAGGAGTAATGCCATGGGCTTCATTGTATTCCTGCTGTATTTTTCTACGTCGCTCAGTTGTATCTATGGCAGCCTGCATAGAATCAGTCATCTTGTCAGCGTACATTATCACATGCCCCTCGCTGTTTCTCGCAGCTCGTCCTATGGTCTGGATAAGTGAAGTCTCAGAACGCAGGAAGCCCTCCTTATCCGCGTCAAGTATGGCAACCAGAGTAATCTCTGGAATATCAAGTCCCTCTCTCAGGAGGTTGATGCCCACAAGCACATCAAAGACATCCAGACGCAGGTCTCTGATTATCTCAGCACGCTCCAATGTATCTATATCGGAATGAAGGTATTTAACCCTGATGCCAAGCTCAGCCATGTAGTTGGTCAAGTCCTCAGCCATGCGCTTGGTAAGTGTGGTTATAAGCACCTTATGGTGATTAGCTGTCTCTTTGTTAACCTCTGATACCAGGTCATCAATCTGTCCCTCTACAGGTCTCACTGATATTTCAGGGTCGAGAAGTCCTGTCGGTCTGATAATCTGCTCAACCCGCATAAGCTCATGCTCGCCCTCATACTTGTTAGGAGTGGCAGATACAAAAAGCATCTGGTCAATCTTTTGCTCAAACTCCTCAAAATTGAGGGGTCTGTTGTCAAGGGCTGACGGAAGCCTGAAGCCATAATCCACCAGTGTTGTCTTTCTGGAACGGTCTCCTGCATACATGCCGCCAATCTGAGGCACTGTGATATGGGACTCATCCACGATTATGAGAAAATCATCCGGGAAGAAGTCTATAAGTGTCATCGGCGGCTCCCCCGGCTTTGCAAAATTCAGGTGTCTGGTATAGTTCTCGATTCCAGAGCAGAATCCTGTCTCACGCATCATCTCTATGTCAAAGTTAGTCCTCTCTGCTATTCGCTGTGCCTCAATAAGCTTGTCCTCGCCCTTAAAATACTTTACGCGGTCTTCCAGCTCTTTCTCTATATTTTCGCAGGCAGCATTTATTTTCTCCTGTGAGACAACATAATGGGAGGCAGGGAAAATCATGGTGTGCTCCAGCGAACACTTGACCTCTCCTGTCAACACATCCACCTCAACAATCCGGTCTATCTCATCACCGAAAAACTCAACTCTTACCGCTGTGTCCTCAGCATTGGCAGGAAAAATATCCAGCACATCACCGTGCACTCTGAAGGTGCCTCGGTGAAAATCCATGTCATTCCGCATGTACTGCATATCTATAAGTGCTCTCGCCACATCATCCCTGTCCTTCTCCTGCCCCGGTCTCAGGGAAAGGCTCATACCTGCCCATTCATCAGGACTTCCCAGACCATATATGCAGGAAACTGAGGCAACTACTATAACGTCCTTGCGCTCTGTCAGGGCTGCAGTCGCCGACAGACGGAGCTTGTCAATCTCATCATTTACTGCCGAATCCTTGGCGATATAGGTGTCTGACTGTGGCACATAGGCTTCCGGCTGGTAATAGTCGTAATAGGAGACAAAGTACTCTACTGCATTTTCGGGGAAAAACTCCTTCATCTCGCCATAGAGCTGCCCTGCCAGGGTCTTGTTATGGGATATAATAAGGGTCGGCTTGTTGAGCTGTGCTATGACATTTGCCATGGTGAAGGTCTTTCCTGAGCCTGTAACTCCAAGGAGGGTCTCGAACTGGTTGCCCTCTTTGAAGCCCTTTACAAGCTCCTCGATTGCCTGGGGCTGGTCGCCTGTTGGTTTGTATTTAGAATGTAATTTGAATTTCATTTCTTCCATGCTGTCTCCATGAATTCATTTCATTAATTTTCTAATTTAGTATTGCTACTTGTCTAGTATATCATTCCAAATAAAAAAAGTACAGAACAAATCGAATGTTTGTTCTGTATGGCATATTAATTAGAGCCATCCGAAGATGACTCCGCTCTACCCCAAGGATATTACAATTTATAATCCATACTTTATCCTAATTTTTTCAAGTGCTATTTTAGCATCCTTTACCTGACATTCCTTTATCTGCTTTTCAGAAATTTCAATATCCTGATACATCTCTATATGACTTGTAGTTGATTTGTAATCTTCACCTTCGCAATTTATATCAACCATTTATTCTCCTTCTAAGATTAGAAAAAACTTCATCATGTGTATATCTTCTATCGTCTTCCTCGACATATTTATCAGACTCGTCAAGAGATGCCTCAACACCATCTGTTAACCTTGAATATGTTTCCAGTCGATACAAAACCAAATCTCGCCTTGTACCAATCTCTTCTTTATGCTGCTCCATATAAAACAACTCCCTCTTTATGAATATTTGAGTAAAATGCATAATTAGCAACCCACTTATTAAAATGCGCCTCGCTTTTTGCAATCGGCTTTATGTCCAAATCATGCTCCATGTTAAAATCGTATGTCATATAAGAAAGCTGCTGACCATATGCCTTTAGCTCCAAATCTGTCATATCCACGAAAATCATTATATCCACATCAGAATCTGCACAAAAATCCCCTCTTGCATAAGAGCCATAGAGAATTATCTGTCGTACATGTGTACCATATATTTTTTAACAGCTTCTACATATTGTTCCATTAATTTCTGCATAAGCTTTGGCATATAGCATCACCTCACATGCTTTTCGATATATCATACATTACTGCTGTTCAAATAATTCCTGCTCATTTTCAATCAAATCTTCCGCCAGATATTTTGCGTCCATATTTTCTATTCCGTAACTATCATTTGAAATTTGTTCCGCAAGTTTACTGGAATAATAAATGTCAAATGCTTTTCGCAAATCTATTTTCTTAATTTCCGAAATAGTATTAATGATATCATTTTCTAAATTCTGCTTATAAACTTCTTCTAATTGCTCTCTATTAACCATTACTTGTCACCTCATATGAGCTTTTAAACGTAATCAGTTCACTTATAGCTTTCTGATTTACAATACATATTTGATTATTCATCTTATAGTATCGCAATTCACCTAATACCTTTTCCTTATCCCACAAACCTCTAAAATACATATCTACAGTCTTAAACACGTCATCATCCGCAACATTTCCTATAATGATGTCATATTCTTTATTTAACGGCTTTCCTTTTCTACATGCACATACAAAATCAAGCCATTTTTCATTTTCTTTTTTAAAGGATAGTACTCTAAAATCATCCCATTTTCAGATAGTTCATAAACATTTACTATCGGTGTTTTTTCCTGTCTCATTCCTTTTCTAACAGCCCATTTTCTTGCCTGATTTTCAAAAGTTGTAATATAAAATCCACTTCCAAAATCCAAATACTTTTTCGAGTGTAATACGTCAGGATTTTTAATAATTTCTGTAGAACCATGATATACAATCATACATTAACCCCTTTTTCTCTCACAAAATCTGTAATATCTTCTACCAAATATTCCTTTCCCTGTGTATGAAGAACATCGTAACATTTAATAATATAGTTATCCAAAATTCCGGTTGAATTTAATATTTTATAAACTTTGGCTGGAGACATCTTCCATTTATCCGCAAGACTATATAACATAAATATTGAAAAACTTAATTCACTTTTCTTACACATAACCACTCCCAGCCTTTCTATTATATTTTCTTTTATTATAACCACTTTTCTTTTGTATCTCAATGAGTATTTCACCGAGTTTAATCTCTTCCCCCTATATCTCAAAATACTTTCTCCTCAGCCCCTCATCAAACACCACCACTTTCCTATCCTCTATACAAAAAATCCTGTCGCACAGCTTATCAAGATACTCATGCTGGTGGCTCGTCAAAAGAATTGTTTTTCCCTGCTCCTTGAGGTTCTTCAAAATACTGGTTATTTCTTTATTGGTCTGAAAATCCAAAGCATTATATGGCTCATCTAAAATGATAATTTTTTGATTCTCCATAATCGCCTGGGCAATTCCCAGCTTTTGCTTCATTCCCATGGAATATTTTTTCACAGGAGTTCTGTCATTATAGTCTAATCCCACCTTTTCCATGGTTTCCTTAATCTGCTCATCTGTAATCTTATTTTGAATTTCTGCCAGCATCTTCAAATTTTTATAACCGGAATAATATTCAATATATCCCGGTTCATTTATGAGTATTCCCACATCTTCCGGGAAATCACAGCCATCTGTCCCCAATTGCTTTCCGTTTACAATTACTTTTCCATTACTTGCTGGCAGCAACCCGGAAATTAGTTGAAATAAAACTGATTTTCCAACACCGTTGGCTCCAACAAATCCAACGCACTCTCCCTTTTTTATACTCAGGTCTACATTTTCATACAAGAGTTTATTTTTAAATTCTTTACTTAGATTTACCAATTCTATTGCATTTTCCATAACATTTTTCCTTTCTGTCAATCATATAAAAAATGATAACAAGACACATAAAAGCCGCCACATATATACAAACTTCTCCCCAAAAGAAAGTCTTCATTCCCATAGTTCCTATTTTCTGCATCATTGTCTCAAGAGACGCATCTCCGAACAGAATCCACTTTTTAATTGAATCTGTCGGAATTAATACTCCTAATGCATAGCCTATATATGTGGCAACGAATGCAATCGTAGTATTATTTATTGTTTTTACCAGAATTGCATTTAAAATCCACACCACCAGCAATTCCATAAAATTGAAAACAAGAGATGCTCCCACCAAATATTGCAGTTTAACATCAACTCCATAAAATTGGGCAATTTGCGGATAATTTGATAAAGTATTTTTATTAGTAATCAAATGCATAGGTATAATACTTAACATCTGAATTCCCCAATATATGAAAAAATACCTTATCATAAAGCATAAACTTCTGATTGTTATTTTCCTATTCCATCTTTTCGCGCTGTTATATCTATACTGAATAAGTAGATTTCTATTCGTTTTTTCGTCATCCCAAAAAGTGTCAATAAAAACTATCGGCACTATGAAAAAGAATACATATGCAAGCATATCAATAAATCCATTAAGATTTTTCGGGTAACCCTTTACCAGCCTGAAGCAGTAATCCATCAAGGACTCATCTGTCATTATGGCAGGCAGCATTTTAAGAGCTGCCATCGCCAATGAAAATGTGACTATTATCCATTTCCTGCCCCATAATTTTT
>ERZ1031095.37-NODE-37-length-37804-cov-6.281067_pt1 | contig 37804 bp, 34 predicted proteins | sample MGYA00517108_ERZ1031095 | MGnify/ENA primary metagenome ERZ1031095 (study PRJEB33719, sample SAMN04261275) | wastewater metagenome | biome: rural village; feature: human; material: feces | host: Homo sapiens | place: El Salvador | collected 2013-01-07 ... | reverse complement strand
ACCAGTAAACTATTTTGTATGGCTTTTAAGTAAAATTACACAAAAAGAAAAAAGCCTTAAAATCAACGTTTTAAGGCTTTTTAGTCGTAATTAGCAAGATTTAGCAGTATAAAAAATTATACTCTTGAAAGGTACTCACCTGTACGAGTATCAATCTTGATAACATCATCTGTCTCAACGAAAAGTGGAACATAAACTGTTGCACCTGTCTCAACTGTTGCAGGCTTTGTAGCACCTGTAGCTGTATCACCCTTGAATCCTGGCTCAGTCTCTGTAATCTGAAGCTCAACGAAAAGAGGTGGCTCAACTGCAAATACTTTTCCATTGTGTGAACATACCTTACATGTCTCGTTCTCTTTAACGAACTTAAGTGCGTCTCCTACTTCTTCCTTTGGAAGTGCAATCTGCTCGTATGTCTCTCCATCCATGAAGTTGTAGAAATCATCATCTGCATAAAGATACTGCATATCTTTTCTGTCAATGTGAGCTGTTGGACATTTCTCTGTTGGACGGAATGTCTTCTCTACAACACCTCCACTGATGATATTCTTTAATTTTGTTCTTACGAAAGCTGCGCCCTTACCTGGCTTAACATGCTGGAATTCAATAATCTGATAAATGTTACCCTCGAACTCGATTGTAACACCATTTCTAAAATCTCCTGCTGAAATCATTCGATCTTCCTCCTTGATTTGTCTCTCACTTGTCGATTTTACTATAAAATGCCATATATTTCAAGTACTTATTTACTTGTTGCGTGCTTCAATATCTGCAAACATTGCAACTCGTCTTGCATGTCTGCCACCCTCAAACTCAGCCTCAAGGTATGCCTTTACAATATCCTTTGCCAGCTCAACTCCTACAATACGCTCACCAAAAGCTATGATGTTGGCATTATTGTGCTGTTTTACAAGTCTTGCTGTGGCTGTATCTGAGCAGACTGCTGCTCTCACGCCGTTTACCTTGTTCGCAGCGATTGATATACCCACACCAGTTCCACAGATAAGTATTCCACAGTCATACTCGCCCGATGCTACTGCACGGCCTACCTTCTCACCGTACTCAGGATAGTCGCAGCTGTCTGTAGTATCTGTACCAAAGTTTACTACCTCGTGTCCCATTGACTCTGCATATTCCTTAATCACTTTCTTAAGCTCTACTGCTGCATGGTCATTTCCGATTGCTATCTTCATATTCCTCTCCTCATATATTTATTTTAAGTTACTCGATTCATATAGACTTAGCATTAATAATGCACTACATAAATTTATACTTCACTAACACATTTTTGTCAAATAGAACACTGCGAGCTGGGTTCTGTCTCTTAAGGATAATTTTTCCAGAATCACACTGATGTAATTTCTCACCGTCCCCTCTGATAAAAACAGATAGTCCGCAATCTCCTTATTGCTTTTTCCCAGTCCTACCTGAGCGATTATATCCAGCTCCTTGCCGCACAAATCATAGGCGGCCGCGTCAAACTCGGATTTAGACAGCTTAAGCACCGGTATCCTGCTCACAATCTCTCCTCCGAATACGCTCTGCCCCCTGTAGACAGCCTTGATTGCAGGCACTATTCCATCAAAATCCTGCTTTAATATATAGCCCTTCACTCCAATCTCAAGAGCATTGATTATGTACTCATCATCAGAAAAAGTGGTGAGAAGCAGTATTCGCGCCTCCGGATAATCAGCTATAATCCGCTTTGCAGCCTCAAGCCCCGAGATGTTTTTCATCTGTATGTCCATAAGGAGCACATCTGGCATCATTTCCTTATACGATGAAACCGCATCCTCTCCATCACTTCCGCAGCCACAGACCTCTATCTCTGAATCCGCCTCAAGAATTGTCTTTAGAGACATAGCCACAATCTGGTCATCATCTACTATTAAAACTTTCATGTCATGTTCTCCTCATTTATTTCTGTCTTAGGCACGGAAATCATTATTTTAAAGCCCTTCTCATCAGATATGCTGATTGTGCCTGAAAGCCCTGCCACCCTGTCTGCCATATTTTTAAGTCCAATACCGCCGGCATTTCCATTCAAAACTTTAGAGTCCTTAGCTGTACCATTATCCTCAATTATCATCTGGTAAAAGCCCGGATGTTCCCTGACCAGCACACCCAGCTTGTCTGCGTTGGAATGCTTTACGATATTTGACATGGCTTCTTTCACAATGGCTATAAAGCAGTACTTCACATTCCTTGGCACATTGTCAGACATATCATATTCTACCCTGACCTCATATTTTTTAGTCATGTCAGAAACTGCATCCTGTATGGCAAGTCTCAGGTCTATTGACTCATCATGTAAATCGTGTATGCTTTCCCTGATATTGTTCATGGCTTCATTCAGACTGTCATTGACACTCTCAAGCTGCCCATGCAGTGGCTCCTCCTTGTGGATTGTCATAAGGGCACCCATCTGCAAAATCGTCCGGGACAGCATATGCCCCACATTGTCGTGAATCTCTCTGGCAATCCTGTTTCTCTCCTGAAGCATGGCAATATGGATAGATGCATACTGATTTTCCAGAAGCTCATTGTTTTTGCTTTTGAGCTCATTTTCCATGACCTTTGCCGTATCGACAGCTTCCAACGCCTTGATTTTTTCCCGCCCTGCACTGCTGGCTTCGTATGCCATCATCACAGCAATTACGCTGCACATACCAAGTCCTGCTATAAGCACATTTGAAACCCCATTCCTGTTAAAGAGCAGGAAAATAAGTACTGCAATGACATTCCTTTTGTACCTGCCCCTCCAGCTATTCTGGTACAGCAGCACCGGCAGGAAAAATATCAAATCCCTGTTCCACAGGCATACCAGCACATAAACTGCCAGCAAAGCAATCTGCGCCCTGTCATCATCTATGCAGATTGCCGACTCTGTAAAAACCACCGCTATTAAAAATGTAATTACTTCCTGGCTGCCCTGGCAAAAGGATAATACCATCATAAGCCCTGCTGCCAGAAATAAATTTGCTTCTATTATCCTATTCATATAACCACGTTACCACATGTTGTGACAAATGTCATGTTAATCTTCTGACAATACTCACTTATAATTTTATCCCACAATTATTATGATATATATAGTTCAGATTTTCCACATTAACAGTGATAATCAGATTCCAAAATGTAGAAAAACTGAATGACGCGAAATACTAATACAATAATTAACCCGGAGGTAATAAAATGAATGAACCAGCAGTAAAAGTAGAAAATCTGGTAAAAAGATATAAAGAGCTGGTCGCTGTAGACCACTTAAATCTGGAAATCAGACAGGGAGAAATCTTTGGACTTTTAGGTCCAAATGGTTCTGGCAAGACAACCACAATCAACTGTATTCTGTCTCTCTTATCCTACGATATGGGCAATATAACAATTTTCGGAAAGCCTATGGCACCAAACAGATATGACATCAAAAAAGACATCGGCATCATCATGCAGAATGTAGCTGTATTTGAGGAGCTGACAGTATATGAAAACATTGACTACTTCTGCGGTCTCTACATAAAAGACAGAAAGCTGAGGGCAGAGTATGTGGATGAAGCCATTGATTTTACAGGCTTGAATGACTACAGAAAATTTTATCCTAAAAAACTGTCAGGCGGACTGTTAAGACGTCTCAATATAGCCTGCGGCATCGCCCACAAGCCAAAGCTGATTATACTTGATGAGCCTACAGTGGCTGTAGACCCACAGAGCAGAAACAGCATACTTGAAGGCATACAAAAGCTTAACGAGCAGGGAACAACCATCATCTACACCTCCCACTATATGGAGGAGGTGGAGCAGATTTGCACCAGGATTGCTATTTTAGACAAAGGAAAAAATATAGCCCTTGGAACCAAGGATGAGCTAAAAAAGCTTATTAAGAAGCGCGAAATCATAACAATTGACATTCTGGACATAGACCAGGCAGATATAGAAGCCCTCCACAAGCTGCCCCATGTATATGAAGTAAGCTTTGAAGACCACAAACTTACCATCCTCTGCGATGGCGGCCAGCACAACCTGATCCGTGTACTTGATTATCTGCAGGGCCAGGGCTATTCCTTCGGATATGTCCACTCTGCCCTGCCAACACTAAACGACGTATTCCTTGAGATTACAGGAAAAGAATTGCGAGATTAGGAGGCTTACATGGCACATATAATTTTACTTACCTGGAAAAAGCTTTTCAGGGACAAAATCAATACCTTCTGGATTCTGTGTTTTCCAATAGTGCTTGGAACACTTTTTTACATATCCTTTTCAAATATGGCAGAAGATGAGAGTATAAATCCGATTCCAGTTGCAGTAGTTCTCTCTGATGATGAGTACTCTGATGCCTTTAAGACTACTCTGCAGGACATAGAGGACTCTGACGATTCCATGCTTAACGTAAACTTATGCACCGCGGACGAGGCTATGGACTTACTGGAGAATCAGGAAATCAGCGGTATTCTCACTGCTGGAGAACAGATAAGCCTGACAGTCTCGGCTGACATGACAAACGACAGCTTAAACCAGAGCATTCTGCAGACCTTTGTAAACGAATACAATCTGAATCAGGACGCAATTATGAATATACTTGAAAGCCATCCCGAAAAAATAGCTGATGTTATAGACTCACTCAAGGCAGAAACTGAGTACAGTAAAACAGTTTCCTTAAGTCGGGACGACAGTGCAAGCCCCTACACCCAGTACTTTTTCAATCTGCTTGCCATGACAAGCCTTTTTACTGCTGTAGGTGGATTAAAAATCGCTACAGAAAATCAGGCAAATCTCTCCAGCCTTGGTGCAAGAAAATGTATGTCTCCTACTAATAAGCTTATAACCATTGTCAGTGAGCTGATAGCCACCACAAGCTATGAGTTCTTGCTCAATATCGCAGGCTTTGTATATCTGGCATATGTCTTAAAGGTTGACATAGTATCCCGCCTTCCGCTGTCAATTTTTGCCCTCTTTATGAGCTGTCTGACAGGTGTAAGCCTCGGACTTTTTATAGGAAGCATAGGCAGAAATGATGCAGACTTCAAGCAGGGCATTATATTTGCCGTGACAATGCCTATGTGCTTTTTAAGCGGACTTATGATAAGCAACATGAGAATCATTGTGGAAGACCACTGTCCTATTATAAACAGGCTCAATCCTGCCGCCCTTATATCAGACTGCTACTACGCACTGGCAGGCTTTGAGAGTCTTGACCGCTTCAAAACAGATATTATCACGCTGACTGTTTACATATGTATTTTTATCCTGTGTGGATTTTTAGCAACAAGGAGACAACAATATGCAAGTTTATAAAACATTTTTTAAAATAGCAAAGAAATATTTAAGCAGCTGCTTAATATACGCTTTTGTTTTTATTGCCGTACTGATTGCAATGACCAAACTTGGCGGTGAATCTGTAAACGACCGCTTCAAGGCAGACAAGGTAAGCTTTGCCGTAATCGACAAGGACAATACGGCTGCTAGTCAGGCTCTGCTTGACTATCTAAAAGATAAGCACCAGCTGGTGGAGCTGGATGATTACAGCAATGAGAAGCTGCAGGACTATATGTATTATGAGAAAATCCAGTATCTGCTCATTATTCCTGAGGGTTACGAAGATAAACTCGTGAATAATGAGGTCAAAGACCTGCTTTCCCACTCTATGAGGACAGACAGTGCCAAAGGATATTTTTTCAATCAGGATGTGGACGCCTATCTGGACTGCCTGCGGATTTACCTGACTGGTGGCTGCTCTCTGGATGAAGCACTTAGCGCTGCAAAAGACTCACTTGCCACGGTTTCAGAGAATACTGTAAACTCTGTCAGCTTTGACGCAAAAAAAGAGAATATACCAACCGGAATGGCTTATTATTTCCAGTATCTCTCCTATATGCTGATGTCCGGAATCGTAATTGCCGTATCTCCGATATTAATCAGCTTACACAGGAACAGCTTGCAGGAAAGGCTTGCCTGCTCAGCAACAACACCAAAAAAGCAGGGACTTGCTATAGGATTGGGCTGTATCACCTATTGTCTGGCTGTGTGGCTAATCTTTATGATAATTGCTGTCTTTATGTATAAGCCTGCAAATATGTTTTCAGAGTCAGGATTTATGCTCATGCTTAACAGCCTGGTATACACCTTCTGTGTAGCCCTGATAACCTTAATCATAGGCTCCTTCAGCCTGGAGTCAAATGCCCTGAACCTGATTTCCAATATATTAGGTCTTGGAGCCAGCTTCCTCTGCGGTGTATTCGTGCCAATGTGGTACTTATCTGATAAGGTGCTCATGTTCTCACAGTTTCTGCCAACCTACTGGTATATGAAAAATCTGAACATGATATCAGGTGCATCCGGGCAGGTTTTTTCCAAAGCCAGCTACTTTAACTATCTGGGCATAGAGGTTCTCTTCATACTAGCTCTAACCGCCGTATTCCTGCTGGTAAATACACAGCGCAGGAAAAAAACAATCTAAAATCACACAAAAAAAGCTATAAGTTCTGTCTTCCAAACAGTACTTATAGCTTTAACTATTCATAAAATTAAAGAACAAAATTCTCTCCCGATCTCGGAATTCTATTTTCGGTATTCATGTCTATAGCAATAGCATGCGCCTGATCTCCCACGAAGTACTGGTACTGCTCAAGCACCTTATCCTTCTCAAGGTCTGACATAGTCTTCTCAACATCCAGCTTACTAATGTCACTTTCAGCTCCCTTGAGCTCATAAGTCTCATCCGGCTGATAACTCTTGGCATAATCATAGCTGGTGAAGTTCTGCTCTACAGGAAGCTGGTCTTTGTAACCTGTGCTCTCTTCCTGCATAGGAGCCTGCTCCCGTGCTGTCACAGCAAGCTGCTGATTGCGAAGCTCATCAATCTTTATGGAGTTGTATGAATAAAATCCCAAGCTTGGGCGAATACCTGATATATTCATCTTCTCTCCTTAACAATACACACTCTTATATAAGTGTAACTTATACAAGCATTTTTTTCAACTCACTCATAAATGTATTTACATCTTTAAACTCTCTGTATACAGATGCAAACCTAACATAAGCAACAGCATCCAGGTCCTTAAGCTTATCCATTATAAGCTCTCCTATAAGCGAAGTAGGTACTTCCTTTTCCTCTCTGCTGAAGATCTCTATCTCCACATCATCTACAAGCTTTGTAATCTGGTCTGCAGAAATAGGTCTCTTGTGGCAGGCAAGAAGCACTCCAGCCTCGATTTTAGTCCTGTCATACTGCTCTCTGTTATTGTCCTTTTTGATAACAATAAGTGGAATAGTCTCTACCTTCTCATAGGTTGTAAATCGCTTTCCACAATCATCACAAAGACGGCGGCGTCTGATTGAGTTATTATCATCAGCCGGTCTTGAATCAATTACTCTGGTATTTTCACTACTACAAAATGGACATTTCATGACAAACCCTCCGTCAGCCTTCCAAGCAAACTAAACAATATAGAAAAATTATAACTTTCTGTCACATCCATGTCAACAAATACTACTACATTTTGTGGTGTAAAATGCGCCACAAATCTTATATTTTCCGCCTCATAGCCTCTTCGTCCATGTCTACGAGTATTATATCGGGTCCTATCTTTAAAATCTTAACCCATGGAATGCAATATTCGTAGTCTCTGCACAGGCATCCCAGGTATTTTCCAGGACCCGGTACTATAATGTCACAAATTTTTCCACACTCACTGTCAAATACAATATCTTGTACATGACCTATATAGCAGCAATCCTTTACATTTATAACTTCCTTCTCACACAATTCCGAAAACCGCATAAAAATCCCCCCGCTATATTATATGCGAGGGGATGTTATAATTTAACACTATTTATTTTTATGTACTATTTTGTATAATGCCTGTGACACTATTCCAGCCACAATACCACAGCACAGGGCTTCAATCACAGCCTGCACTCCAACCAGTGCAATTATAAATGCGATTGGATTGGTTGTACCAAAAGCTGCCTTAAGATTTACCACATAGTCACAATTATAAAAGAACAATACCAGTGTGCTCATAAAAAGCAATGTGTTAAGTACCGGACAGCAGATTCCTGCAATATAGTACTTTACCGGATTTTTAATAACCTTCTGCAGGCCGTTAAAAATAAGACCACACAAAAATCCTTCTAACACTCGTGGAACGATACAAAGGATTGCCACATATACAGGATTGACTCCCATAAAGGCTCCCATCATTGCACTTGGTGCTGTGAGTGCTGTGTAAAAGCTTGTGAGTCCGAATACCAGACCACAAATTGTACCACCCTTTGGACCAAGAATGATTGCTCCTACCGCCACTGGAATGGTGATAAGTGTTACCGTAAGAAATGGTGTTCTGATGTAACCGATTGGTGTAAGTGCCATCAGAATAATGATTGCCGACAGCAGTGCAAGCTGTGTCAGGAATCTCACATTGGGTTTCTTGTTTTCATTTGCCATATTTAATTTACCTCCTACTACCGTTTCCTCTTCGGAATACAGTGTGAATTATTATTGCTTAATCTGTCAAAAGACATATGAAGGGATGACTTCCTAATGGTCAGTCTGCCTTGTTAATCTTTTAACATGATTAAAACAATCACATTATATATTATGTGTTATATATTTGCAATTAAATTATACGTTGAATCTGAAAAGTATTACGTCGCCGTCCTTTACGACATACTCCTTGCCTTCCATACCCACAAGGCCTTTTTCTCTTGCTGCAGCAAGACTTCCAAGCTCAAGCAAATCTTTGTAATTTACAACCTCTGCCTTGATAAAACCTCTCTCAAAATCAGTGTGGATTTTACCAGCTGCCTGTGGTGCCTTTGTCCCCTTGGTGATAGTCCATGCTCTGCACTCGTCCTCTCCTGCTGTAAGGAAGGAGATAAGTCCAAGCAGGCTGTAGCTTGCAGCTACCAGCTTATCAAGACCAGATGACTTAACGCCAAGGTCTGCCAGAAACTCTGCCTTCTCGTCATCATCAAGCTCTGCCAGCTCCTGCTCAATCTGTGCACAGATTACAAATACCTCTGCGCCCTCTTCCTTTGCCATGTCACGAACCTTTGCAACGTGCGGATTAGAAGCACCATCATCTGCCAAATCATCCTCTTTTACATTTGCTGCATAAATTGTAGGCTTTGCTGTGAGTAGGTTATAGCCCTTAAACCAGAGCTCCATGTCCTCATCATCTGGCACCTCAAAGGTACGAGCCATCTGATTGCTCTCAAGATGAGCCTTTACAGCCTCAAGAAGCTCCATCTCTTTTGCCAGAGTCTTGTCCATACGAGCCTGCTTCTGCACCTTCTGGATTCTTCTTTCAAGAATCTCAAGATCTGAGAAAATAAGCTCAAGATTAATTGTCTCAATGTCACGGACTGGATCAATGCTTCCATCTACATGGACGATATTGGTATCTTCAAAGCAGCGTACCACATGTACAATTGCGTCTACTTCACGAATATTTGCAAGGAACTGGTTTCCAAGTCCCTCACCCTTGCTGGCACCCTTTACGAGTCCTGCAATATCTACGAATTCGATTGTTGCCGGAGTAACCTTCTTTGTGTGGTAGAGCTCTCCAAGCTGCTCTATACGCTCATCCGGCACTGCTACGATTCCCACGTTTGGGTCAATTGTTGCAAAAGGATAGTTTGCAGCAAGGGCACCTGCCTTGGTGAGCGAGTTGAACAATGTACTTTTTCCTACGTTTGGTAATCCGACGATTCCTAGTTTCATTTTATATATTTCCTCCTGAGATTTCTTTACATTTTCATCATCATAAATCTTTTCCGTAAAATCAGCTCTCTTCTGCTGTGCAGGCATAAAGAGTTCAATACAGTCCATAATTATATCATAAGTCTTTCTATTTTAAAACCAACAAAATTTTAACTTATCTCCGCAAACGAACAATGTATTCTATATTTTTTCTTCTTAGACTTCTCTTTTTCCATAAAAGCCTGATTAATCCTCTCTTCCACCAAATCAGCCTCAGCTTCGTCATTCAGCACAAGCAGCAGTAAATACTGGCAGCCGCTATACTGCATAAAGATATCACTCTTACGGATAGAGCCTGCGATGCTTTCCTTTAGGGTCTCCATTATGGAATCCGGCGTCTGCTTATCCGCAATCAGCTTTTCCTCTTTATCTACCAGCGAACAGAGCATGAGATAGGTTACATAATTGTTCCTCTCCATGCGCCTGCATGAAAACTGATATATACCTCTGAAAACAGGATAGCTGCAGAAATATCCTCCCGATGGTTTATCAGAATCATCGAACATTTTCTCCTTGATATTGTCCAGAATATTATCCGCATGCACTTCCTCTATTGCGTGATAATCCATCATTTCCAAGAGCTCTGTGGATGGATAAATGCCACATTCCTTCAGGTATTTATCCACAATCCTGTTGTAGTAATCCATAGCCTCCTGATGATGTCCGGACTTTATAATTGCTTCCATGGTCAGGATTTCCCAGTTGCAGTATGGCTCCACCCTTGATACATATTCTCCAAGCCCTTCCAGGGCTTTCCAGTCCTTCTTATCCCGGAAAATTGCAGATGCAGTCTCCACATATTTTCTCAACAGTCCGCTGTATTCCCTGGCTTCCTGAGCTATCCATGACTCTGCTATATAATTCTGCAAAAATTCACCCTTATAGAGATAAATTGCATCCATACACATATCCGCTATTGTATCAGGATTTTCCTGCCTGTCCTGCATTTCAAGAATCTGCTCGTATTTTTTTCTGAACTCAGCAGCGTCTGATGCCACCTCAATCTCATCCGTCCAGTAATACATGCCGTCTTTGAGATAAATGAGATTTTCGCCTTCCACGCCAAGCTCCTTAAGCTTTTTCTTCGTCTTGTATACCATGACTCGAAGGGCTGTATGCGGCACATCCATTTCCAGCTCTCCCACAACATATTCTTCCAGTTTGTCCTTAGATATTCCCTTTTTTGCAAAGTACAGAATCGCCTGCATCATACGGACAAACTGCCCATCCCTATGCATTCGCTCTGCACATAATGGCTTTGCTTCGTATTCCATTCTGAAATTTCCAAGCATTTGTACTAAAATTGTATGTTTCATGGAATCCTCCTTCAAATGATTATATGATTAGATTAATTTTTTGCCTAACATCTCTGGATTTGACGCATGATCCAAGGCTGTCTGCCTATCTATAACACCCTGCCTGTAGAGGTTTAGAATGCTTGTATCCATAGCCATCATATTTTCATTTGTAGAATTATATATCATTCCATCTATCTGGTGGGTCTTGCCCTCACGAATCAGATTACGGATTGCCGGTGTGAGCACCATGATTTCAAATGCAGGAACCATTTTACCATCCACAGTCGGCAGAAGGCGCTGTGATACCACCGCACTAAGCACCATGGAAAGCTGTACAGCAACCTGATGCTGCTGCTCTGCCGGAAATTCATCAATGATTCTGTCAATGGTATTTGCAGCCCCGATTGTGTGCAGTGTTGAAAAAATCAAATGTCCCGTCTCCGCCGCAGTCATCGCTGTATTTATTGTCTCATAGTCCCTCATCTCGCCAAGCAGAATAACATCCGGACTCTGGCGCAGTGAGGCACGGAGCGCAGTGATATAGTTTTCTGTGTCAGTACAAATCTCTCTCTGGCTGACTATGCTCTTCTTATGAGAATGAAGGTGCTCCAGAGGATCCTCCAGGGTGATGATATGTACTTCCTGCTCTGTATTTATCTTGTCAATCAGACAGGCAAGTGTGGTGGATTTACCCCCGCCTGCCGGTCCTGTGACCAGAACCATTCCATGATTTATATTTGCCAGTTCCATGACAGCGTCCGGTATCATCAGTTCGCTCGGTTTAGGAAGCTCAAACTGGATGATTCTGATTACCGCAGAATATGAGCCTCTCTGCTTATAAGTGCTGACCCTGAACCTGGATACCCCTGCTATGGCAAAAGAAAAATCATCATCCCCCAGCTTCTCAAATCTGCTCATATCCCTATCGTCTGCCAGATGATATATCTCTGTTATAAATTCCTGACAGGTATTCGGTTTCATGATGCAGTCATCATATGTATGCATTTTTCCATTCATCTTGTAGGTCAATGGACGTCCTGCCACTACAAAAATGTCCGATGCATTATTTTTCGTAATATTTTCTAAAACCTCTTTTACATTCATTTTCTAATCAAGCCCTCTCTTCCTTCACTGTTTTTTTAGCAGTGGCAATGTATCATCCCCTGCATCCACACTGTTATCTGTAACAGTCTTCCATTCTGTAATATCATAGAAGCTGCCATCCTCATTTTTCGGATAGGTAAGCTTAAGGCTCACACACAGCTTCTGCACATCATTTATCTGGCACTCTATCCTGTATATAGAGGATTCTTCATCAGCAGCCACATTTATCCCCTCTGGGGGAATCACCGATTCAATCACCTCATACTCTCCCTGGCAGAAGCTGTCCTTATCCTGACAGCTCATATACCAGTCTGTCAGGTACTGATCCACCTGATACAGGTAGTCTCTTACATTCGTATCCGCCTTATAATATGCACTCGTCTTGTCTGCCACCTTTTTACTCAGCCTGTAGTCAGAATTGACTGTAACCAGCGACAGGGTGGCAAAAGTGACCAGACACAGCATCGTAAATATAAGAAGGATTGAGGTATATCCTATACGGACACTCCCCTTTCTTCTCCTTTTTTCTTCACTCATACTAATCTTCTCCCGATAAATTTAAAACACCCGGTTGATAGCAGGAAGCTGACAGCTCATATATGGTCTCATTCTGTCCCTGCTCTTTCATTGCTACGTTGACCTTTTCAGGATTATCCTCATCCCAGCTTACTGATGCACAATACATGGCATCAGGCTTTTTGCAGGCATTGAAGTCCTTGTCAAAATATATAAGTATCACATTCTCCTGCTCTTCATACTGTGTATATATCTTCTTTATATCTGCTCCCTGCCAGTTTTCACTCTGGCATATTTCCACTATGGAAGTGCAGGCTGTAACCGCCTGATGCAGTCTGGAGGTATCCTTTGACATCTCATATGCCTTAAAAAATATCTGCACACAGAAGCTTGCAAGGATTGCAAAAAACAATATATTAATGATGATTTCCATCAAAAAAAGACTTGATTTATCATGCTTTTGTTGGTTCATATAAGCTCCTTCAAATAAGACTACTGCTTTGTATTCAGGGCAGCATAAATGCTATAATTTCTGTCCAGTGCATCAGTAACACTGAACTCATACAACTGTGGATTAATCATTTTTATATCAAGCCCCTGCAGCTCCATAATCTCCTGTCCGTCTCCCGGCAGGACATCCGTCCCATCAGAAACTGTTATCTCATACAGGCTTCCACCATAACAATATATATAAGTGGTAAAAACAGCCTCATTTGCCTCTTCCTCAAGAGCCAGAGCCTGACAGTCTCCTATTGTCGTAAGCGATACTGCGCCTTCCATATCATTCTGATTCATCTTTTCCCTCAGATATGAGGCTATGGTGCGCTCATTAAAATTTTCAGTCATCCCATCTGCTATAGACCTGTACTGCCTTGCCCCTGTAAAAACCAGTATAAAAGCTACAGCCACAAACAATGCCAGCAGGGCAAGTACAAAAACACGATCCACAGTGTGTTCTGGTGTCTTTTTTAACTCAATCATAAGAATCAGTTCCTTTTTATAATCGTGACATCGGGTCTTAGATTAGAACCAATGTATTGATAATCAATCCAATACTCATCTTCATCATATGTCAATCCATAGTGTTCAACCAGATAATCCACATCCGGCGGGTAGCTCCCCTCCATGGCATAACATTCTGTAATCATTCTGGTCAGCGCATTCTGTAGAATGGCTTTCTGCTCTGCCTCATTGGAATAGCGTATTCTATCAGCAAAGAAGCAGAAAAATCCTATCACAATGACAAAAACAGCAATCGAAATTAACATCCTCAATCTGCTTTTCATACAAAACCTCCCTCTTCTCAGTCCTGCCTATCCAATACTTGACATAATGCCAATAAGAGGCAGAAGGAAGGAAATCAATATAAGTCCCACAAATACAGATAAAATAATAACCAGTGTCGGCTCCAGAACAGATATGAATCTGGATATCTGCTTATCGACAGCCTCCTCATATTTTTCTGAAATTTTCTGCATGGTCTCATCCAAAAGACCTGTCCTAAAACTGATTGTCAGCATAGATACATATATCTTATCAAAAATATCTGCTTCAAGTACAGCCTCAGCAAAGCTTTTGCCGGAAGCTGTGAGTTCCCGGCATTTTTCGATACGGGCTGCCATATAGGGATTATCTACAAGCTGTCCTGCAAATTCCATGCCCTGGTCACTATCCAGACCGCTGCTTAGGGCAAGTGCCATACAGTTAGCAAATCTGCTGGCTGCAACGCCCATTGCATATTTACTCTTTTTCCTGATACGGACTCCATAGGCAGAGTGATATACAATCACTATTGCAAGAGCAAGCACTGCAAGTACAATGATAAAAACAAACATATACCGGTTAAGCGAATTGGATATGGACATAAGTCTTCCTGCAAAGCCAGTCAAATCACTTCCCAGGGAAGCATATATCTGATGAAATACAGGGAGCACCTTTACTATCAATACCACTATAACGGCAAGCATCATTATAATCATTGTAATCGGATAGGTGACAGCATTCCTTATGCTGCCCTGAATGCTCTCCTCCCTCTTATAATACTGGGACAGGGACTTAAACACATCCTCAAGCTTGCCTGAGTTTTCTCCAATCTCTGTCATGTCTAATACATATTTTGGAAATGCCCCTGAGGCTTCCAGTGCCTGATGAAATGGCTGCCCCTGACTCAGAGAATCACTGATACCCGCCAGAATTTTCCCGGTCTCCTCATCCGAAGCATCCTCCTGTAAAATACTAATTCCCTCATAAAGTGACATTCCAGCAGATACAATCATGGAAAGCTGGTCGCAGAATGCTGAAAGTTCCATATTTCCCAACATCTGTTTATTCTTTTTTTTCATAAAAGGAAACCTCCTGTTAATACACAAATTTGGTTATATACTCGTCTGTATTGGTTATAAAATCCTCAGGCTTAGAGCTTGTGGATGCAAATGTAGGATCCATCAGCTCCCAGTTTTTGCCGTCAAACTGGATAATGCCATTTACCCAGCCCTGCTCCTCTATATATGTGCTTATCCAGGCATGGTAGACATCCCCGGCATAGCCAACCTCCAGCCGCGTCGGTATCCGCTGGCTTCTAAGCATGGCAGCCATGACAGCCGCATAGTCAAAGCATATACCAGTCTGTGCCTCAAAAACTTCATCTACATCCGGCAGATAGCCGCTCTGCACCGATTCAGCCTTATCATAATCGTATGTAAAATTGCTAATCATATAATTATACACCTGCTCAATCACCTCTAAATCGTCATTGCAGGGCTTTGAAAGCTCCTCGGCTTTTTCTACCACCTTAGAATCCCCATTAAAATTCACATACTGGTTTGCATACAAATAAGGGCCAAATTCGTCATCTATTTTTACATCAATTGTCTGTGTAAAAAGTGTGGAATAACTTGTCCCTTCAATATTCTCAAATACACCAACTGTATATGAGCCGCTTCCTGCTGTCAGGGGAAAGGTCTCATAATCGCCATGCAGATCATAGGTATATACCACTTCATCCGGACCTGTAATCTGCAGTTTGACCTTCTCATTTGTGCCTGTATAGGAAACCATGATATATCCCTCTGATATATGGGATGCATCTATGGTCACACCTTCGCTGCCATAGGTTACAGTTCCATCTGCCTGTCCGGTTAAAACTACAGGAGTGTTGTCTCTGCTGCCCTTTGTGTCCTGACTGTTCTCTGACTGCTTTGTGGCTGAATTCCCACCTGACTGCTTATTTTCCGCCCCGCAGGAGCAGAAAAACAGACTCATACACAGGAGTATTGGAAGTAATATGAATTTTCCCTTTTTGCTGGGTCTCATATTTCTCTCCTCCCATAATATTGTCAGAATTTATTATCTATTATTGTAGCACTTTTTGCCTGCCTGCAAAACAAAAAATGCAGAAAAGAATAAGAGAGACCGAAGCCTCTCCCATCATTACTGCTTATTCTTCTCTTCATTATATTTTCTGCTTATTTTGTTTGCGTATATTGTGAGTCCAAGTCCTGCTGCAAAAATTATTACAGTCACAATAATTCCTGCTGCCGAGAAGCAAAGCTGGCTTAAGTATCCCATAAATGGAGTTTTTGCCACCACATGTCCTGTAACCTCATCATAGGCTGCTGTGCCGCCATCACGGACAGCCAGAGTGCCGGCATCTGTGTCATTGGAGTCCACATAGTATACATCCACTCTGCCTTTTCCCTCATCACTCTTAAGAGCCGCAATATTGCCCTCTACATAAGAAGTCTCATCAATCTCCTTTATATAGACAAGACTGCCTGCTGAAATATTTCCTGTTGCATCTGTTCCAATCAGATATGTGTGATAACCAAAGATTGATGGTAAAACAACAGGAAGAACAATCAAGAGGAATACTATAAGCAGGGCATATCCTAATACTGTCAAAGCCCTTCTCTTTCCCTTCTTCTCATCATTTGTTTTCGTTTCCTTAACCTGTTCGCTCATTTTCTTTCCCTTTCTACTATTTATATTATGATATGAGTGCCTCGACTCATTCATGCTGAAAAGCATTATATGCCTGAACTTCTGCCGAAAGTGCCGCATTGTGCTGCATCTCAAGTGCCTGGTCAATAAGCTCCGGCAGCTTAAGTGCTGTGTTCAATGCCTCTGCCAGCTCCTTATATTCATCAACTCCAAAGGTATTGGTATCTGCTGTGTAATAGGCATTGTGCATAGTCTCCTCAAAGGCTATTATCAGTTGATTATTGAGGAAAGCCCTATGGACAGCATCCTCGATTTCTCCCTCGTAATTGATGTCGAGATATATGTCACACCGGTCAAACAAACTGTCCAGCACATTTTTCTTTACATTCGGATACAGGAATACATTATCATTAGCCCCTGCCGCCATAAGCTTTGAAGACATCTCTGTAATGGCCGCAATATGAAACTTCATGCCCGGTACCTGCTGTGCGATTTCATTAATATGGGCAACCCTGTCTGAATTGGTGCATATTAAAACCTCTGGATTGTGATTATTTTCACGAATAAAGCTATATACATATCCCAAAGGCTCTACGATATCAGGCGAAGCCCCAAGTTCAATCAGCCTGTCATAGGAAGCCCTGCGCTGGACATATATTTTTGCGGTTCTGACAGCCTGCTGTCCCAGAATAATCTGCATATTCCCAGGAATCTCACTTCCTACCGGCTCATTCCAGAACAAAATGTCCTCTTTTCCATTATCCGGCAGCATCTGCGATACAAAAAACGGATAGGAAAGTGAGTTAAAGTAAACTCTGGAATTCAAAAGCCCTGCACATTCCAGATAAAATCTGACAAGCTCTGTCCTTGAATGCAGGATTTTATCCTTTCCCTGCCAGTTCACAATGATTCCACCAGTGACAAAGTTTTCAACCACTCTCTCCTGACCCTTAGGTGAATAAAACCTGCGCAGCACCTTCTCGCCCCTCTTGTTAAACAGAGTGCGGCAGAAGATCTGCCCCTGCTTGTTATAATGCTCGCTGATTCTCACAGCCCCCTTGTCATCCAGCCAGTCCACAGTCTTCACAAGCCTGCGGTTTTTTGGTTCCGTATAGAAAATCCGGGCACGTTCTTTTGTTTTATCCATGACTCTGGCATTGGAGTTGGATCCTTCAATCCGCCAGTAGTCTGGTATATCAATCTGGTTAAAATATCTTGGTTTTTCCTTTCTTAAACTGCCATCAGCACAGAAGTAACCATATACAGATACCACGTCATCCGGCAGAAAGCCATCATCCTCTATAACCGCCGCTGTAAAAGAAACTCCGGCATTTTTAAAGGACTCATACAGATTCCGGCTCTCCATGGAGAAAAAATCAAAAAGCAATGTTATTGCAGAAGACTGATCCATCTATTGACCACCTCCTTTGTCAGATATGGCTCTGCCAGCCTGTAGGAATGCTCTGCAAAAGCTTCCATATCATCCTTTGTATACATGCGCACTATGGCATCTGTGAGCAGGGCGATTTTCTCTTTCTGCTCCATTTCGTCACTAATTGGTATCTTATAACCATTCTCTCCGTCATCAATAAAAGTCTGGTTGCCATACCTTACATCAAAGCCTATAATCGGAAGTCCTGAACCCACTGCTTCCAGCAATGTGAGTCCAAAGCCCTCACTCTGGGAAGCTGCGACATACGCCTCATACTTCATGTACACATCATCCAGCTTGTGCTGTCCCATAAGTCTTACATAATCCTGACAGCCCAGCCTTGCAATCAGCCTGGAAAGCTGATTTTCTTCTCCACCCTTGCCATATATATCAAGGGATATGTCAGGAATGGTCTCATGAGCTTTGACCACAGCCTCAATAAGCCAGTCGCAGTGCTTTTCTGTGGCAAGTCTTGATGCTGTGATTAAGGCATGGTGCTTTCTAGGCTCCTGTGGATGTCTTAACTCATCCAGACTTCCAACCGGAATTGTGACCACGTCAGGTTCAAACCCTCTGTATTTTTTGAACTGCTCACGCAGCAGCTCATTTTGTGCATCCGTAGCCGTAATATAAAAATCAATGTGCTTTGTCTGGGCAAAGGCATACTCATAATAATTGTTCCATAATATATTGTTTTCGTCAGTGCCTGACTCACTGAAATGGTCAGCGTGTACAACAATCCCCACTCTGGCATGACCACAGTTTTCAAGGATTGCCTGGCCGATTCCTGTTGTACGGTCTATGAGTACCACATCATTTTCTGTAAGACCAAGCTGTCTCACCATATAGCCTGCAAGCTCAGCCTTGGAATACAGCATCTCATTCTGAAATCTATAGCAGACAGAATCATCTCCATCAATCATCTCCTCATAGGCAAGAGAACCATCCTCATTGAAGTAGCTTCTGCCATAAAGGTGTGCCCTGCCATCCAGAGGCGCATAGTATTCAGAATAGATTTTGCAGTAAGTATAATAATCCTTCCGTATCAGGCAGCCGTCACATACCAGCTCCACCCTGTGTACAAGTTCATCTGTCTCATTGGTAAAATAAACTGTATAATACTTTTTTCCATCTTCAAAGACATACCTGCCGCTTTTGCCTTCTCTGGAGAATACAGGATTCTCCTCTGCAAAGCCAGCCTCCAAATCACTTTTACTAAAGGAAACCGGAGCCGTCTTCACATCTGTAAAAAATGTATAGAGCCATATAACCTCTTCGTCCGTAAAATTCAGATTGCTTGTCATATGCTCGATATTTTCTCTTGGAAACATATCCGTAAAAATAAATCGTGCAGGAATCCCCGCCCTTCTGAGCAGGTTGGCACGGTAGCTCTGAGCGTACTCCACACCGCTGCTCGCCCAGCCGATTCCCAAATTAAAATTATAAACCATTCATTTCTCCTAACCTAAACTACTTATGGGTAAACAATTACAGGGTGATTATTCTTATCCGCCTTTACGTCACTCATAAGTATATTTCGGATTATATTCTTTTTTACCATTTTCTCTGTATCCAAATACAAGTCAAAAGCCTCATTCTGGTACTCAAACATAATATTTCTCTGAGCCGTGGCACGACCTGACACTGCATACTTAAACTGCTCCAGATAATCAATCAGTTCAACCCAGCCGTCATCCACAGCCTTAAGTGTAGCCTCCCTGACAAACTGCTCATAGCACTCCCTATTGCCAATCCGCTCCTGCTGCCTGTCAAGTCCATTGTGAAAGCAGTCTGCCAGATAGCTTTTCACCTTCCCATAGTCAGCTAAATCCTCAGCTTTTATCCTGCCATCAAGGGAATAAGACAGATTATCAAGTATGTAGCGGTTTAAGTCCGGAAGCTCCAGGGTCTTCCTCTCATCCAGATAGGATTCGATGTTTTCCTCTGCAATAGCCGCCAGAGTCTCCTCCTCAACCTTGGCGCCATCCAGCAGATTGGCACGGGTCTCATAAATCAGATTCCTCTGCCTCTGCAGCACCTGGTCATACTGCACCGACTTCTTGCGTCCCATCTCCTCGGTTTCGGTATTGAATTTCTGGCTCTGGTTGACAATCTGCCTGATTTTCCACTTGCTTATGTGCTTTTTCCCATCTATGTACTTTTGCAGCTTCTCATCATCTTCGGCACCAACTATGTCATCCTCAAGACTCACATAATACTGGCTGAAGCCCGGGTCTCCCTGCCTGCCGGAACGGCCTCTGGTCTGGCGCTCTGACCGGGAATTATCCATCCTGCCCACACCTATGACTGCCAGCCCTCCAAGCTCTCTCACACCCTCGCCAAGCTTTATATCTGTGCCTCGTCCTGCCATGGTAGTTGCAACTGTCACCGCGCCAAGCCGTCCTGCGCCAGAGATAATCTGTGCCTCCCAGAAGGCGTTGCTTGCATTTAATACATTATGCGGTATGTCCTTTTGTATCATAAGTCTGGAAAAAAGGTCTGTATCTGTAACAGAATTTAAAACCACAAGCACCGGCTGTCCTGTCTCATGAAGCCTTATGACATCATCCGCCGCTGTCCAGAACTGCTCCTGTGCGTTTACAAAATACCTGTCCTTTAAATCCTTCCTGATAACAGGGCGGTTGGTGGGTATCTTCACAACCTTCTTGTGATATACATCCCACAGCTCATCCCTGGCGTCTGTCAGGGTACCGCTCATTCCTGCCATTTTATCAAACATCAGGAACAGGTCCTGAAAGGTAACAGATGCCACAGTACGATATTCCTGAGAAATCTCCACCTTTTCCTTTGCCTCGATTGCCTGATGCAGACCGCCTCTTAGCTTTACACCATGCATGAGCCTGCCTGTGGCTCCGTCGAATAACTCCACCTCTCCCTTATCTGTCACGACATAATCCTTTTTATTTTTCATTGCCTTGTGGGCGCGCAGGGCAAGGGTCACATGGCGATTAATCTCAAAGTTTTCCTTGCTGTAAAAATTATCTATTCCAAAAAAGTTCTCCGCAAACTTCACACCCTTAGGTGTAAGCCATACAGCATTGTCCTCCTCCTCGTAATCTATCTCTTCCACAAGTGTTGTCACAAAAAAGTCGCATACATCATAGAGGTTAGACTGCACCCGGGGCACACCGGACACCACCAGAGGCATGACAGCCGAGTCCAGAAGTACCGCATCCGCTTCATCAATAATCACATAGTAAAAGTCACACATAAAACGCTCATTTTTGTTCTTGACCAGATTATCAAAGAGATAGTCAAAGCCCAGCATTCCGTTTGTCATATATATGATGTCTGCCTGATAAAATTCCTTTTTCTCCTCATCTGTCATTTCCTCCTTCTCATTGGTCCTGGGATAGGAGCAGGAAATCCCCATAAAGTTGTAGGCCTCGCTCATCTCCTCCCCATCACGAGAAGCAAGATATTCATTGGTGGTCACAAGTATGCAGCTTTTCCCGGTGAGGGCATTAAGGTAGAGCGGCATCGTGGCAGACAGTGTCTTTCCCTCGCCTGTATTCATCTCAGCCAGATACCCCTGATGCATGGCAATGCCTGCTAATACCTGTACATCATAGGGGTGTTTTCCCAGTACCCGCTCATCTGCCGTCATCATTGCCGCAAAGGCATCCGGCAGTATGGAATCAAGGCTTTCACCATTCCTATACCGCTCGCGAAAAGCATCTGTTAAGGCAGTAAGCTCGCCGTCACTAAGATTTTTTATCTTTTCTTCGCTTTCTTTTACCTTTTGAAGCACCTTCTTTAAGTTTTTTAATTCTCTCCTGCTGCTCATTATACTCTTCCTCTGATATTTCCCTGAGAATCAACGAGTGAAATGTAAAGTCTGCATTTCCACCATTAATCAGCTCGATACAATAACTATAGGTCTTGATAGATGGCTTGAAAACTGTCTCTCCACCACGGACAATCATACTCTCCGCCTCCACATCATAGCGGTCATAAAACACTATGCGGAGCATCAGGTCCTTGCTCTCAGGACTATTATAATCAATACGCGTTTTTATCTCGTAAGCCCGTTCCCCGTCAATCAGGGGAAGCTCCGGCTCCACCCTCTGACGCTGGAAATTAGTCTTTGAATACCAGCGGTGGATTACAGTTCCCGGAGGCATAAGCCGGTTACTATACACCACTGAGAAATCATCCTTAAATTCTATTTTAGAACCATATACATATGCATTGGTCAAAAAATTTCTCCAACGTATTACCCATGTATCATCTTTCATTTTTTATCCTGCCAAAATCCTCTTCCAACATTTTTTTGTACTGGCTCTTGAACCATTCCATAACCATGGCACTGTTGTCTGTATGACGCCCATGTGAGCCCTTGCCATATACCTCTACACCGGTTGACTGTAAGTGCTCCAGAATATTGCTGTAGCCATCCGGGTCGTAATCATCCTCATAGAGATAGGAAACAATAAACTTAGTCCTTGACCAGTCTGCCACATCAAACTGCTCCCACATACGATTGTTAAATTGCTCAATCGCCTTATCATCCAGTGAGCCATAGTTTTTCACCAGAATATCCAGGGATGTGGCAAAGCCGCCAGCCCTGAGCAGTCTCTCATTGCGGGCTACATTTCCCATATTTGTGAGAGGCTTTGCCAGCAGCAGGGCATGAGGCCTTAACATTGAACCATAATACAGGGAGCCAAAGGTTCCCATGGAGGCCCCGGACAAAATCAGGTCATCTGTAGAAAAATCCAGGTCTTTCATATAATTATGTATCTCTTCTAAAATCATATGCTCAAAACTCTCATCCCCCACATAGAAAGCGCCACCCTCTGAACGCGGGTCTGTCAGGAGGAGAAAAGGACATCCGAAGCTTCTCATCATGTAGTAGCCCTCAAAGCCCTCCTGGGAACGGTAGCCTGAAAAATAAACTGCAAAGGGAGGCTTCATGTCACCTCTTTCAAAATAACTGAATATCTCCTCTCCCTTATCTGACACCAGCCGCTTTCCTCCCGGCAGAAAAAATCCATGTCCTCTGCGGGAATGTCTGTCATGCAGGGAAATAATCCTGAGACTGCCCTCGCCCCTTGCATGGATAGATGCCGACACAGGCCCATAAGCCCCCTCATTATCAATACATATTGATTCCTGCAGCTGATCTTCGTTAAATACCCAGACCCGCTCCAGCTCTCCGATTGAGCCATTTACAAATTTTAATATATGAAGCTCAATCTCAACGCTCCCTGTCTTCTCGTATTCCAGATACAGGTCCAGTGCCTGGCCCTCAAAGACAGGAATATTGTGTTTCCAATAGGCAATCTGGCTGAACTCCTCCCCAAACTGCCCCTCAAGCATCATATTAAAGTTTCCCTGACAGGAAATCGCTCCCTTAAAGAATGGGCTTACAGTCAGATTATGAAAATTAAATTTCTCGCCATATGGATTGGTATAATAATTCCTGACCTCTGTATTCAGGAATTTCTGAATATCCCCTGTATAGATGTACTGTCCCATCTTTCTCTCGAAAAACAATTTGATGGGCTTAAGCTGCATATCCACCTGCTCTGTAGCATACAGGCAGAAGCCTCTGGTGATTTTCTGTAGGATTTGGGCATCCTCCCTGCTTATATTTCTATCCAGTATAACCAAATCCATGAGCTTATCCGGCTTATCTGCAAGCTCATCAAACCATTCCAGATTCACATTATCAGGTATCTGATATTTCTCTATCCAGTTTTCCTCACTCACTACTAATACATGTATATTACTCACTGATACCTAACACCTTTCTCCAGGCTCCAAGCAGAACACCGGTCGTGTATTTGTGCCCTATCTTATAGCACTGCACCAGAGCCTCATTCCAGTTTTCAAAGCTGTCCAGATAAAAGTTCAGGCTCTCCCCTATCTGTGAAAAATCTTGAATCAGATAACCATTCTTCTTATGCTCAAAAAACTGATCCTCACTCAGGCTGATTCTCGGAACTCCCTTGCTGATAGCCGTAATGTCAACATAGACATCTACAATCTGTCTCAAATCCAGAATAACACGCTGCTCATTGATACATTTGCTGATTGTACGCTCATCCACACAGGTATCTATAAAAAATCTTGGATCCACATCATCTTCATCTTCATCTATCTTATTTTCTGCCATAAGGCGGGGCTTTTCACGCTTCGCCCAGCGCCTGTCATAGCCCGCCTGCTCCAATATATCTGCGAGCTCGTTTGTAAGCTTTTCCTCTCGTCCCCAGGCAGCTTCTCTGGTAAAAATATGGACTCTTGCCAGCTCATTTGCAGTCATGTAATGAGCCGCCTCCAGTATAATCTGGCGGTAATCATCTTTTCCTATTCCATCAATTGGTATCAGGATATTCTGCACCTTAAGCTGCGAGCTGATACCAAAATCCATTCGTGTGTCATAGGGAGGTATGTCTGTAATATTAAGGCTGTCCTCTCCAAGCCTCTCTTCAATAATTGCAGTAGTCTGCCTGGAATCAGTAATGACATAGTCAGATTTCTCCAGAAAGTCCCGTATGTCTCCTATCTGACTATAATCAAATCTATTTTCAAAAAAAGTAGTAACAACCCTCCTGCCCTGCAGGCAGTCCTCCAACAGATGAATATGTAACGGATGTGCCGCCACGAAAAACTTATCATCCGCCTGGGTATGCCGCAGATAGGAGGTCAGCACCTCCGCAATCACTTCTCCCAGAGAATCATAATAAATTTTCTGGAAGGCAATCTCTTTAGTTTCCCCATCCACAGTAATATCATAGTCAGGAAATGAAGGATTAAACTCCACATGTCCATCCGACATGAAGCAGCGCAGCTTCCATATACCCTGCATGGTCAGATAATCTTGATACTGTGGCAGACCCTGCTCATATACAATGGAGCCGGACACAAAGCCCCTGTCATCATAATAATTCCTACGGATAATCTGATTATCCTGATACATGTCGATTGAAATCGGATTGCCATCCTCACCAAACTCCACCTGGGCGTACTTCTGTCCCTTCATATAGGCCACCACAGCAAAGGGAGAATATGTAAATTCAACCCCTTCCGGCCACTTGATGTCCATATAGGATAAGACCGCAGTCTTGGTTCTCTTTATCTGGCAGATTGCATCAAAGCATGACCAGTATGTAGACCTGTACATGCCCTGCCTGTGCAGAAAATGGCGCAGATTAGGTGAAAATGCAAGTGACAAAATACAGTAGTCAGTCCTCACATTTCTGTGAAAAAGTGTAATCTGCTTGATAGTCTCATCAAACTCAGACTTTGTCCTGCGCTCATACCAGTACTGCTCCCTCTCGCTCCATTGATTCTCCTGATACCATGCCGGTATAAAATATAACATAACAGTCGCTCCTAATTACTAGATAAATGTTTCATATCTATCCATATTGCGGTATACCTCTGCCTCTCTGCCAAAGGAAATCCAGATGCCCGTAAACATCATAATCGAGCAGGGAAACATGGCAAGCTTGGAATTTATATAACCTCCAAACTGCAGGAAAAGCGGTACTCCTACGCAGATACCTATCACAACTGAGCTGATAATGGAAAAGCTGAGCACACAGCCCTGCAGATACCGCTTGGTTTCCCTGCCTGCATATACTCCAAGTATGGAATCACCAGACTTAAGCAAATCCTCCGCCGTCTTGCCCGGAGTAAGCATGATAAATGAAAATGCAATGGTAAGTATCACAATAATTGCTATGTATACCCAGACTCCAAGCACTGATGTAAGGTTCATCCGGTGATAAATCCATTCAATAGTACCATTCTCTGGGAACAGTTTATTTAAAAGCCCAAAAACTGACTGAGGCAGAATAAACACTGCTGATGCAAACATCATAGGAGTCACACCAACCGGATTCATCTTGTATGCAATGTAATCCTTGTCTGCATGGATATTGTGGATTGAAACTCTCTGCACTGCGATACGCTTCTCAGTATTTTCCAACACAAGCATGACTGCAATCTCGATAATACCAATCACAATTATGAGCCATAATTTTCTGAAAGGCTGTCCTACCAGCATTGTCATCATACCATCAACAATATTTACAAGAAAAACACTGGTTTTTCCACAAATTCCGTATTTTGTTGCCCGGTCTCCCAGATATACCACGATAAGCATGCCCGCAATCAATTCCACAAAGGCTATGGCCTTTGCCTGAATAAGAGCTGTACCGTCTACCTTATAGATATAGTTCTGCACTCGCTCATAGGCTTGCAGAATGCCTATTATAAGCATAAGGGTTACAGTCCATATATTGACTTTTTTCGGTGAAATTCTGCGGGTTTTGTCCAGAGTTGCAATTGCAACAACAAGAACAATAAGCATCGATGCCAGCATATATGGCCATAGACCTAAAATAAAAATAGAACAATTCTTCATATCCCCGGATACTGCCTGTATAATAATAGACTGGGCATTGATGTCAACGTCCCGGTATGCCTCAACATCCACTCCATACAGGGGAATATTTCTGCCAATCATATATACAAACATAACCATAAGTGAATACAGTATCTTATATAACAGAATGTGTTCTTTTGCTTTCTTCTTCAAATTCTAACTCCTGAAAATATCTCTATAGCATTAGTGACCATCTTTCGATGGTCACTAATATTATAAGCAATTTTATCATCAATTACTATCTGTTATTTGTCGTTTTCGGAAGAATCATCTGACTTATTCTTGGCAGGTTTTCTTCTCTGATTATCGTATACACCCTTTCCGGTAATTGCTGCAACTCCTGCTGCAATCCACCACCACCAGTTCCTGATTCCATCCTTGGCTGTTCCGCCTGATGCAAGTGGAACGTTGTCATCCTCAATTGTCTGGATGTCGTCCTGTGTCTGGTCATCCTCCTGTCCATTAACTGCAAGAGGAACTTGCTGATCAGCTATTGCAACTGCATTGTTCTGGGCTGCATTGGCGTTGGCATTTGCAGCTGCGTTGGTATTCGCTGCTGGTGCTGCGTTAGCATTTGCCAATGGTGTAACTGTTGGTGCTATGTTAGCATTTGCAGCTGGTGTTGCTGGAGCCGCTGGTGTAGTGGTGTCAGAGCTTGTGCTATTGCTTGTTGAAGTGCTATCACTTGCTGAAGTACTTTCGCTTGTTGACTGGCTTGCACTGGTTGACTCGCTTGCACTTGTTGATGCACTTGTGCTTGCTGATGCACTCTCACTTGCGCTTGTTGATTCACTTGTGCTTGTTGATGCACTCTCACTTGCTGACTCACTTGTGCTCACTGAGGCACTTGCACTATCAGACTGGCTTGCGCTTGTTGAGGCACTTATACTCTGTGACTCACTTACACTTGCTGACTGGCTTGCACTTGTTGAGGCACTTGCACTATGTGACTCACTCACGCTTGTTGACTGGCTTGCACTTGCTGACTGGCTTGCACTTGCTGATTCACTTGCACTTGCTGACTCACTTGCACTTGCTGATGCACTCTCGCTTGCTGACTCACTTGCACTGATTGAAGCACTTGTGCTTGCTGACTCGCTTGCACTTGTTGAGGCACTTATACTCTGTGACTCGCTTGCACTGGTTGACTCGCTTACACTGGTTGATGCACTTGTGCTTGTTGATGCACTCTCACCTGCTGATGTACTTGCACTTGTTGAGGTGCTCGTGCTTGCTGATTCACTTGCACTGATTGAAGCACTTGTGCTTGCTGACTCACTTGCACTTACTGAAGTGCTTGCACTCTGTGACTCACTTGTGCTTACTGAGGCACTTACGCTTGCTGACTGGCTTGCACTGGTTGATGCACTTGCACTTGCTGACTCACTTGCGCTTACTGACTCACTTGCGCTTACTGAGGCACTTGTGCTCTGTGACTCGCTTACGCTTGTTGATGCACTCTCGCTTGCTGATGTACTTGCACTTGCCGACTCACTTGCACTTACTGAAGTGCTTGCACTCTGTGACTCGCTTACGCTTGTTGAAGCACTCTCGCTTGCTGACTCACTTGCACTTGTTGAGGCACTTGCGCTTGCTGACTGGCTTGCACTTACTGAAGTGCTTGCACTCTGTGACTCACTTGTGCTTACTGACTGGCTTGCGCTTACTGATACACTTGTACTCTGTGACTCGCTTACGCTTGTTGATGCACTCTCGCTTGCTGATTCACTTGCACTTGCCGACTCACTTGCACTTACTGAGGCACTTGTGCTCTGTGACTCACTTACGCTTGTTGATGCACTCTCGCTTGCTGATGTACTTGCACTGATTGAAGCACTTGTGCTTGCTGACTGGCTTGCACTTGTTGAGGCACTCTCGCTTGCTGACTCACTTGCACTTGTTGAGGCACTCTCGCTTGCTGACTCACTTGCACTTGTTGAGGCACTTTCACTCTGTGACTCGCTTACGCTTGTTGATGCACTCTCGCTTGCTGATGTACTTGCACTCTGTGACTCGCTTACACTTGCTGAGGCACTCGCACTGATTGAAGCACTTGTGCTTGCTGACTGGCTTGCGCTTACTGAGGCACTTTCACTCGCTGACTGGCTTGCACTTGCTGAGGCACTCTCGCTTGCCGACTCACTTGCACTTACTGAAGCACTTGCACTCTGTGACTCACTTGCGCTTACTGAGGCACTTGTACTCTGTGACTCACTTGTGCTTGTTGAAGCACTCTCGCTTGCTGATGTACTTGCACTTACCGACTCACTTGCACTTGCTGAGGCACTTGTGCTTGCTGACTGGCTTGCGCTTGTTGAGGCACTTGCACTTGCTGACTCACTTGCACTCTGTGACTCGCTTACGCTTGCTGACTGGCTTGCACTTGTTGAGGCACTTGCACTTGCTGACTCACTTGCGCTCTGTGACTCACTTGCGCTCTGTGACTCGCTTACGCTTGTTGAAGCAATCTCGCTTGCTGATGTACTTGCACTCTGTGACTCGCTTACGCTTGCTGATTCACTTGCACTTGCTGACTCACTTGCACTTGCTGAGGCACTCTCGCTTGCTGACTCACTTGCACTTGCTGAGGCACTCTCGCTTGCTGACTGGCTTACACTGGTTGAGGTACTTGTACTCTGTGACTCGCTTACGCTTACTGACTCACTTGCGCTTGTTGAGGCACTCTCGCTTGCTGACTCACTTGCACTTGCTGAGGCACTTGTACTCTGTGACTGGCTTGCGCTTACTGAGGCACTTTCACTCGCTGACTGGCTTGTGCTTGCTGACTCACTTGCACTTGCTGACTCACTTGCGCTTGCTGATGTACTTGCACTTGCCGAGGCACTTGCACTTGTTGATGCACTTGCACTCTGTGACTCGCTTACGCTTGTTGACTGGCTTGCACTTGCTGACTGGCTTGCACTTGTTGAGGCACTTGCACTCTGTGACTCACTCACACTTGTTGAGGTACTTGCACTCTGTGACTCGCTTACGCTTGCTGATTCACTTGCACTTGCTGACTCACTTGCACTTGCTGAGGCACTCGCGCTTGCTGACTCACTTGCACTTGCTGAGGCACTCTCGCTTGCTGACTGGCTTGCACTTACTGAGGCACTTGTACTCTGTGACTCGCTTACACTTGCTGACTGGCTTGCACTTGTTGATGCACTTGCACTCTGTGACTCGCTTACGCTTGCTGATTCACTTGCACTTGCTGAGGCACTCGCGCTTGCTGACTCACTTGCACTGATTGAAGCACTTGTGCTTGCTGACTGGCTTGCACTTGTTGATGCACTTGCACTCTGTGACTCACTTGTGCTCTGTGACTCACTTGCACTTACTGAGGCACTTGTGCTTGCTGACTCGCTTGCGCTTGTTGAGGCACTTGCACTCTGTGACTCACTTGTGCTTACTGACTCACTTGCACTTACTGAAGTGCTTGCACTCTGTGACTCACTTGCACTTACTGAGGCACTTGTACTCTGTGACTCGCTTACGCTTGCTGACTCACTCACACTTGTTGAGGCACTCGCGCTTGCTGATGTACTTGCACTTGCCGACTCGCTTGCACTTGTTGAAGTGCTTGCACTCTGTGACTCACTTGCGCTTACTGAGGCACTTGCACTCTGTGACTCACTCACACTTGTTGAGGCACTCTCACTTGCTGATGTACTTGCACTTGCTGATGCACTCTCGCTTGCTGACTCGCTTGCACTTACTGAGGCACTTGTACTCTGTGACTCACTTGTGCTTACTGAAGCGCTTGCACTTGTTGAGGCACTTGCGCTTGCTGACTGGCTTGCACTTGCACTCTGTGACTCACTTACGCTTACTGAGGCACTTGTACTCTGTGACTCGCTTACGCTTGTTGAAGCACTCTCGCTTGCTGATTCACTTGCACTTGCCGACTCACTTGCACTTGTTGAGGCACTTGTGCTTGCTGACTGGCTTGCGCTTGTTGAGGCACTTGTACTCTGTGACTCACTTGTGCCTGCTGACTCACTTGCGCTTAATGAAGCGCTTGCACTCTGTGACTCACTTGTGCTTACTGAGGCACTTGCACTCGCTGCTATGCTTGCACTCTTCACCTCGCTCAGACTAGCAGATATGCTTCCATATATGCTTGCGCTGTCACTTGCTGACACACTGCGCGATTCACTTAAGCTTACCGAATCTCTTAAGCTCTCACTTGCCGATGTACTTGCTGATGTACTGACTGATTCACTCAGTCTTGCCGAATCACTCAGGCTCGACGATATACTTGTAGAGATACTCTTTCGTATACTATCAGAGCTTGAAGCAGAAGCCTCAGCTTCACTCAGTCTTTTTGATGTAGATGTTAGCTCACTTCTTTTTTGCCCGTATTCATCTTTTCCTTTTTCGTAATCATCCTGACTAAAATAGTAATCTCCCTTTGCTGCAAAATTACCATTCTTTATTTCGCCATTCTTAGCAACATATGTTATTTCCTTATCACTTTTAACAAAAGACGGTTTAAAGTTACCATTTATTTCTTCATTGGACACTCTTGTTCCCTGGGCAGTCAACTTAATTGTGTCAGCCCACCAATGTTCTCCATCCACACGGTATGCACTTAATTCATATTGACCATTTCCTTTGTCCGACAAACTGGCAGTATTATAATAATATTCAACATTATTAATAACCAAAACTCCCTTTGTAACATCCCGCCAATGCCACGTATTATTATTCCAATGAAAATCTTTCAGTTGTAAAGATACTGTATTTCCATTCTCATCAACAAGAGTTCTGAATCTGGCAGTTCCATATCGCTCATTCCCCTGTGGGTCTTTCAGCATATCAATAACACCTAATGTACCATCACCGGTATAATAGGCTTCTGTAAAATCATTGTTCCAATCACTACCATTAGTATTTTTTATACTTTCTGCATTCTTGATGATTCCTTTTTCATCAAAATACTGATTTCCCCAGCTTGCATTTCTATCATAGGAAATTGCAGCCTCTGTCGAACCAGTTGCTGTTTCTGTTGGCTTTTTATAAGATACAGTATATGTTCCGTCTTCGTTCAAACGTACATTTTCTGCTGGAATTTCCTGTCCGTCAACCTTATAGACAGTTTTTCCTTCTTGAATATCAATAGTAAGGATCTTTCCATTGTCAGTGTATGCAACAGTCTTTTTTACAATCATAATTCCTGATACGTTGTTAGGATTATGAGAGCCATTATTCTTGAGTGCAGAGCCATCAGGATTTGTAAGAGCAACTCCATTCTGGTCAACTGTTACATAATCAAAATATGCATACTGTTCCTGTCCATTAGCAGTGTAACTCACTTTAACAGAATTATTGGTATATCCACCATTGTCCCATTTGCTGTAGTTGATTCCATCAACGATGCCTTCCTGATAGAAGCTGTATTTAATTAATAATTCTGCTAAATCATTTGCAATAGTATAATAATTATGTCCATCATGATATACGTGCAAATCTATCCCTTTTGCCTTATACCAATCTAACTCTGCCTGTGTTTTCTGCTTCGCTGCCTCAATATCTCGAATCAAATTTTCAAGATACTCGTTTTCGTATCCGTTTTCCACAAACTCAGAGTGTACCTTATTATATTCGACGTTTAATTCTGATGTAGATGCTGAATTAGATAAAGACGCTGAATCCCCCTCTGATACACTACCTGAAAGAGATGTACTCATAGATTCAGACTCAATTACTGCCTGAGAAGCCATCCGGCTCTCGCTGTCAGATACTGTGCTGACAGATGCACTAGCAGACTCTGATAATGAGCCCAGTGTGCTGCCTTCATTTGATGCACTCACACTGGCTGACTCTGACTCTGATAACAATTCACTTTCCCTGATAGAAATTGAAGTACTCTGGTCGACCTGCTCAACAGATGCATCCTCTACAGCCACTGGAGCCACATTTTTATCATCAATGTATGCTGCCGCAAGATTTGTCTCACTGCCCAGGTTGTCATTTTCCAGCGATTCAAGCTGACTATCACTGCCGCTTTCGCTAGGTGTATCACTCACACTATCTGAAGCAGTATCATTTTCGCTTTGGTTCTGCTGTTTAATTTCTTCCTCTACTGTAGCAGCCATAACTACATCTGGTCCTGTGATTGTACTTACCCCACCAACTGTAAGACCAGCCGCAGCTATACCTTTTAATACACTGTCAACTTTCTTTCTATTCATTACTTCTCTCCTTAAAACACATAGTATTACATATTCAAGTGCCTATACTACTAGCCTTCTGGTTAGTATAATAATTTGCATGTATCTAAAAGTGTATCAGAGCATCTCTTTTACCATAAGTACAGTATCAATTAACAATTTCTGCGTATACATTCCACTAGTAAATAAGCCCTGCAATTTTTTTACATTATCATAATATGTTCTCATACTATCCTCGGTCAGCGACATAAGATTTCTGTATATATCATTTAAATCTGACGCTGCCAGTCCTATTTTGTGGGATGTAACATATTCTTCACCGGGCAGTCCTTTCTTTATGATTACCGGTATTCCAGCAGCCATATATATTCCCAAAGCCGTTTCGTCCTGATTGCATATAAGTCCCATACCTCCCTCTGACAGTTTAAGTATGATTTCTGCCGCATGATATTCATCATAAGTGATTACTTCCACATCGGCATAAGAATTTGGATTAGACTCCCCATCAGCATCCAGCATCAGATACAGTTTTTTCCCATTATGCCTGTTTACAGAGATATCAGTCAGATAGTCAGATACTTTTTGTATAATATATGGTTTTTCCATAAGTCCATTTTCAAGATAGTATTTTCTAAGCAGCTCCGATGCAAAGATATACATATCTGCACGATTCAATAAATCTATTTCCTCTTGCAGACTATATTCTATATTAGTACGCAGGCTTGCCACTTCCTGCACAAATGCCACAATTTTGGTACCGCTGCAGGCTTTGATATGTTCATATAAAAAAGTATCATACCTTGGGCTTTCTCCACTTGGATGTTGAAAAATAACTATATCACTAGGACATAGTGCTGAAGTAATACCTTCCATTCTCACATTCAAGTCATCATCCGTATCATATATATCAGGGAATCTAAACAAACTCATTTCCTTATATCCCATTTTTTCAGCTGCATTCCTCACCGAATTCTGGCGCAATCCAATTAATCCGCCTATATTATATGTTTTTGTAATATGTATGTTCATATTTATTCCCTATCCATTATTTTTCCTACTATCTAAGTTGATTTTCAATATCATAATTCGCAGCTTACCTATCTGCCACTGGCAGACAGGAATTTTCCAAAACCGTAATTATAGCATCCTGAAGGGTTTTTCTCGTATATGCTCCATCCAATATAAGCCTTTGAATATTTCTCACATTAGAATATAATTTTCTATAATCTTCTTCCGAAATATTCTGTACTATTCTGTCAGCTTCCTCCAATGTATCAACTGCAAATCCCAAACCATTTTTCACCACAAATTCTTCATGGACGCAGCCTTTTTTCACAATAACAGGTATGCCAGCTGCCAGGTTAGTTCCCAGTTTATAAGGCTGATTCATTGAATAATATCGTTTGAAGTATTCTTCATCGCTCCATACCAGTCCAAATCCTCCCTTTGAAAGCTCGTACATTAGATTTTCCTGTTCATAAAAGCCTTTCCATGTAAAACTCTCATCATCTGGTCTGACTGGTTTTGACGCAGCATATTGCAGGATTGGGGTTCTTCCTTTATAGTCTGCTAAAAATGGAAAACGACTATATTCTCCCGTAAAATGAAATACCCTTTTTGTATCATGATTATCAAAACAAATATCTGATGGCATATCCCATATAGTCTGATAGATAACTTTCTTATCTTTCAATCCATTATCTTTTAAGTACTGATACATCTTATCTGACGGCAGAATCAACAAATCAGCCTTGTTCATGATTCTAATCTCTATATCCATGATGGATTGTTCTGAATTAAACATCAGCTTCTGTACATCCTGTACAAATATAATCAGTTTAGTATCTCTATATGATTTTACCTTATCTACAAAGCACTCGTCGTAGTTTGGTCCAATCCAGCTAGGGTATTGAAATATTACCACATCACCTAAATTCAGCGGTGCAATTATACCATCCAGTCTCTTATCTATCTCCTTGATAAAATCCGGTTCTAAGTGATATTTTGCCATTCCCATTTCATGACAGCCAATACTTTGTGCTGTTTTTAATACTCTTCTATGAGCTTGTGTTGCTGTGCCACCCATGTTATTTAGAGTTGTAATATGAATTTTCATAAATACCTTTTCTCTTTTCTTTTATTCTATTATAGATTGTAACATTGTATGTAAATAAAGAAAAGAGAGACTGTATCTCTACAATCCCTCATATATCAATTCACTATTTTATTCTTACACTTGCGCAACCGCAAACTTATCAAAGTAGTTTCTTGCATCCTCTTCTGAAAGCCCATACCTCTTTATTATATCGTTAATACATTCATCTGGTGTCTTGTTAAACTCAAGCAGCGTATGGATTCTTTCCTCAATCAGACCCTCGGTGCGTCCTTCCGCGCGTCCTTCTTCTCGTCCTTCTGCACGTTGTTCGTCCCATGCCTTGCACATATCAATCGCCTCCTCTTTGTTCAAACTATTTATTGGAATTTTAATCCCCAAAAATGTATTCATCATATCTACAGTTTCAATCTTTACACTTTTGTATGCGCTGTTTTTCAGAAGCTTATCCATAGCATTCTTGTCTTTTGCATACTTGTAGATGTTAAATAACTTCCCAAGCTCCGTGTGAAAACCTGAAAAATCAGACAACTCCTGCGGGATTACCAGATTGAGTTTATAGTTGTTTACAAACTTCAATACATCTGTATTATTTGTGTTCAGCATATCATACAGATTTCTTGGAGCATCCCACTCCTCCATTCCCCAGTAAACGGTCAGTGTTATGACAGGCTTGAGCTTATCCTTCTTTGTAAATCCAGATAAAAATTCAGATGACGTATCCGTGTCACGTAATTTACGATGTTTCTTCGCAGCATCTTCAACCTGTTTTGAATAGCTCATATACTTTTTAGCCGTGGTGTCCTTTGTGCTCATTATTTAATTTTACCCTCATCTTTCTTCTCCCCGCTAAAAGATTTCCCCATATGTGGCAATAGAAAAATGCATTTTCTGTGCCACTCACGTTTCTGTCTCAATTGTAAATTACAGGATGCGTTTGGTCAATACCACAAACCTGTCAAATAAAGAAAAGAGAGACTTTTCAGTCCCTCCAAACTTCTCACCTTATTTTTTTCTATTATTATAGATATATCGTCCCCCATTAAGCAAAATGCCAAACGCTGTCGCAACAGGTGCCGCAAGTCCAATCATTGTAAGGCTTGCATTTGGCTGTATGCTCATATAATAGGCAAGGGGCAAACGCACCAGAAGCGTCTGTGCAAGTCCCTGTATCATAACCCACACAGTATCATCATGTCCGTTAAAATATCCTATCATGCTGAAGAGGATTGCTGTCAGAATTGTTTCCGGTGCAAAACCCTTTAAGTAATCAAATCCGTTCTCAATAACTGCTGCATCAGTTGTAAATATAGCTGTCAGCAAGTTTCCCTTAAACATTATAAATACAAAGACTACACATCCGATTACAAGTCCTATGCCCATGCCTGTGAACATGGATTTTTGGGCTCTCTTTTCGTTTCCTGCACCTACATTCTGCGATACAAAGGATGCCATGGACTGCATCAGCGAGCTTGGAATAAGCATTGCAAAGTTTACAATCTTGCATGCCACTCCATATCCTGATGAGGCTGTAAGTCCCAGTCTGTTTACAAAAGCACATAATGCCACAAATGACAACTGTGTAAGGCACTCCTGCAGGGCAAGGGGCAATCCTATTTTCATGGCGCGCCTGCAGTTCGCGTTTATTCTAAAGTCATTCTTTTCTATTTTAAATGGAAGCTGCTTTTTAATAAGAAGTATAATTGCAAATACGACACTGACTGCCTGTGCAAATACTGTTGCTATAGCTGCTCCTGCTGCATCCATTCCAAAATGTGCTACTAAGGTCAGGTCTCCAATTATATTAATTACACATGCAATTGCAACAAATATAAGTGGCGATTTACTGTCGCCAAGCCCACGGAAAATTGCGGCCAGCACATTGTATGCCACGATAAAAAATATTCCGCCACCACATATCCTGATATATGAAGCTGTAGCATCAACTGCCTCAACCGGTGACTGCATAAGCACAGCAATCTGGCTTGCAAATGATATCATAACCACAAAAAGCACAACTGATATGATTGCAAATACTACTGTGGCTCCTCCTATTACCGGGCCGATTTCCTGCGTTTTTTTCTCGCCGATATACCTTGCTATAAGCACCGTGATACCCATTGCAAACTGTATAACCACAAAGGTTACAAGGTTTAAGACCTGACTTCCGGTAGATACTGCTGAAAGTCCTGATGTAGTTCCAAATCTGCCCACTACCAATAAGTCCACTGCTCCGTATGCTGCCTGCAGCACCAGGGCTCCCAGTATAGGCATCATAAATTTAAGCATTTTATTTAATATGCTTCCCGAAGTAAAATCTGCTTCTGAATTATTCAATTTTAACTCTCCCTTCGCTCATCACTTTGTATAGCTTTTCTATTGTCTCAATCATACAATCAGCCTCTTCATCTGATATATGCTCCAGATAAGGGCACAGTCTGTTGTAATAATCAGCATCATATTTCTGAGACAGTATCTGTCCTGCTTCTGTAATGCTGATATAGATTACACGCTTGTCCTCCTCCGATATGCTCTTTTTTAAGCAGCCCTTCTCTACCATCTCGTTTATGGTTCTTGTGACTCCCGGTCTTGGAAGCTTCAGGTAGTCACTCACGTCTGATATTTTGACAAATCCCTGTGAGGCTTGGATTATGTTCACTACATCCATATATTGAATGTAGGCAGGAGTTACACCACTTGGCAGGGGTGGTAAAAGCTCCCTGATTCGCTTTGCCTGATAGCAGGCGTCCATCATTCGTTTGATTTTTTCTGGGGTCATTGGTGCCTCCGTTTTTCTTCATGTGCAATAATTATCTTTGATAATTACCATTGGTAATTATATTGATATTTTGTCATATTGTCAAGATTTATATTCCCAATTCCTTATGAAAATACTTGAGTGGTGAAAAACCATATCTTCGTTCAAATTCCTTTTTATGTAATCTTCTTACGCCTTTCATATGGGCCGTATAGTCTTCAACATATTTTAGAGCCTCAGCTTTTATCCTGTCCAAATTAATCATTGTCTCGTTGAACTCATCCTTATC
>ERZ1031095.32-NODE-32-length-41306-cov-5.884779_pt1 | contig 41306 bp, 34 predicted proteins | sample MGYA00517108_ERZ1031095 | MGnify/ENA primary metagenome ERZ1031095 (study PRJEB33719, sample SAMN04261275) | wastewater metagenome | biome: rural village; feature: human; material: feces | host: Homo sapiens | place: El Salvador | collected 2013-01-07 ... | reverse complement strand
CGGCAGCTTCTTTTAGTGTTTTATGGAGAGAAAAATTAATAAAGAGAAATAATAAATATTATCCCATTATTACCTTAACATTTACAGATGCCTTACCAGTTGCCATTTTAACAGGAATAGTGTTTCCAGATATTTCAACACCATCCACAGTTACTGATTTGACACCCTTTTGTATGCAATCAGGATTTAAAACTGTAATATTGTATTTGCAGCCCCTGAAATCTCTGCACACTTCAAAACCATACAGCATTGAAGGAATACAAGGGTCGATTGTAAGTCCGTCATAATCTGGTTTTACACCCAGAATGTACTGTGACACATTTAAGAAAGTCCATGCAGCAGTTCCTGTAAGCCAGCTGTTCTTTGCTTCACCAAAGTTTGGCGCATCCTTACCGGCAATCATTTGTGAATATACATAAGGCTCAGTTCTATGAATCTCACTTATATCCTCGATATATGCAGGACAGGTTTTTGTGTATACGGTCCATGCCCTGTTACCACGCCCAACAACAGTCTCACCGATGGAAATCCATGGATTGTTGTGACAGAAGATACCGGCATTTTCCTTGTATCCCGGTGGATAAGAAGAAATCTCACCGAGCTCAAGATGGTATCTGTGGTATGGTGGCTGAAGGAGCACAATACCATATTTTGTGTCCAGATATTTTTCAACAGATTCCATTGCCTTTAAGCAATAGCCTTCTTTGAGTCCGATTTCTGCAATTGTACAAAAGCCCTGTGGCTCGATAAAGATTTTGCCATCCTCACATTCCTTGGAACCAATCTTGTGCTTGTAGTGGTCGTAGGCTCTCAAGTACCACTCGCCATCCCAGCCTGCATCCATAACTGTCTTTTCCATTGCAGCTACGTCTGCCATTACTTTATCGGATTCGTCATTTAATCCTCTGTGTCTGCATATTGCAGCATATTCCTTGCCATATTTCACATACATGCCGGCGATAAATACTGATTCTGCGTTTGGTCCTTCTGATGGACCAAAGGTCTGGAAGGATTCCCCAGGCTCCTTAGAGAAGCAGTTCAGATTCAGACAGTCATTCCAGTCAGCACGTCCAATCTGTGGCAGACCATGTGGTCCCAGATGGTTGGTTATGTAATTAAATGAACGTCTTAAATGCTCCATAAAGTCTGTGGCAACAGACATATCATTGTCATATGGAGTGAGCTCATCCAGAATGCTGTAATCACCAGTCTCTTTGATATAAGCTGATGTTCCTGCTATAAGCCATAATGGGTCATCATTGAAACCGCTTCCTATATCGGCATTTCCACGTTTGGTCAGTGGCTGATACTGATGATAAGCAGAACCATCCTCAAACTGAGTAGAAGCTATATCCAGGATTCTCTGTCTTGCCCTGTCCGGAATAAGGTGTACAAAACCTAATAAATCCTGGCAGGAATCCCTGAATCCCATACCGCGGCCAATTCCTGACTCGAAGTATGAAGCAGAGCGGCTCATGTTAAAGGTGACCATGCACTGATACTGATTCCAGATGTTTACCATTCGGTCAAGCTTTTTCTCAGTAGACTTAACTGTATAATGTGACAGCAGGTCTGTCCAGTATTCATTTAATTTTGCCAGGGCTGCATCAGCTTTTTGAACAGTGTCGTATCTGGCAAGTAACCTATCGGCAGGAGCACGATTTATGATTCCGTCCTCTGCCCTTCCTATCCATTTTTCTTCAACAGGATTCTCAACATATCCCAGTACAAAGACATAGGTCCTTGATTCACCGGCTGCAAGCTCTAATTTAATATGATGAGAGCCGACAGGTGCCCAGCCGCTTGCCACAGAGTTTTTAGACTTACCAGCGGCAACAACCTCCGGTTTTGAGTTCTCACCATAGGCTCCGAGGAAAGAATCCCTGTCTGTATCAAAGCCCTCAACAGGGCTGTTTACTGCATATACAGCATAGTGGTTTCTTCTCTCGCGGTACTCTGTCTTGTGATAGAGCTGTGAGCCATTGCCGTGAATTTCCACCTCGCCGGTTGAGAAGTTACGCTGGAAGTTTGTCATGTCGTCCATGGCATTCCAGAGACAGAACTCTACATATGAGAAGATATCCAGATTTTTCTTCTCGGCAGAATTATTTGTAATAGTAAGCTTATTGATTTCACAACTGTCACCAATAGGAACAAAGTCTGTGAGGACAGCGCTTACGCTGTTTTTTTCTCCCTTGAATACAGAATAGCCCATGCCATGGTGGCACTCATAGGAATCAAGCTCTGTCTTGGAAGGCATCCAGCCCGGATTCCAGATTGTATCATTGTCCTTTATATAGTAGTAGTGACCATTGCTGTCATAAGGCACATTATTGTATCTGTACCTTGTCAGGCGTAAAAGCTTTGCATCTTTATAGAAGCTGTAGCCCCCGCATGTGTTTGAAACAAGAGAGAAGAAATCTTCACATCCCAGATAGTTAATCCATGGTAATGGAGTCTTCGGTGTTGTGATTACATACTCTCTGTTTGCGTCATCAAAATATCCAAATTTCATAATATAATCTCCTTAATAACGTAAACGTTTAAGTTGTTTTATACTTGAAGTATATAGCCATAAAAGATAAAAAGCAAGCATAAAGATACATAAAAAACGCGTTTGGAGATAATATACAAAAAGAAATGCAATAATTGGAGAAAATTACTAGCCATAGATTTACAGCGAAATATTATATAGTACTATTTTACGTGAAATTGTTAAGGAGTTGTTTAAAAGTAACAAGTTACACTGAAAGATATCAGATAATATTCACAAAAATTACAAAAATAGTTGCAAAATACTTGCAAAGGGGGTAGTATGAAGTTACGAAAACGATTAAGTGTTTCGCAAGTTACAAAGAGGAAATGTATATGGTTTCGATAAAAGATATAGCAAGGGCATGTGGGGTTTCAGCAGCAACAGTCAGCAAGGCTCTGCATGATCAAAAGGATGTAAGCGAAGAAACTAAGGAAAGAGTCAGACAGGCGGCCAAGAAGCTTGGATATTTTCCAAACGCAGCAGCCAGAGCACTTAAGACAAACCGTTCCAAGAATATAGGAGTTCTTTATTCGGAGGAAGCAGGGATGGATTTAACACATGAATATTTTGCAGGTGTGTTAAACGGAGTCAAGGCACAGGCTGAGGAGCTGGGCTATGACATAACCTTCATTAACAATAAGAGAAGAGATAAGATGTCGTATTTAGAGCATTGTCTCTATAGAAATTTTGATGGAGTCATAATTGTTTGTGCAGACTTTAATGATGAAAGAGTCATGGAGCTTATGAACAGTGAGCTTCCGGTGGTCACAATCGACCATGTATATCACAACTGTACGGCAGTCAGTTCGGACAATGTACAGGGCATGACAGACCTGATGAATTACATAATAAGTAATGGACATGAGAAAATCGCATTTATCCATGGACAGGATAATTCATCAATGGTTACAAGGGAAAGGATTACAGCTTATTACAAGGCACTTGAAGATAATGGGATTAAATGTAATGAGCAGTATATCAAAGAAGCTGAGTATCTGCAGGTCAAGGGCGCAAGCAAAGGCACCAGGGAACTTTTAAACATGGATGATCCACCAACCTGTATCATATATCCGGACGACAGAGCCGTGATTGGTGGAGTAAATGTTCTGAGAGAGATGGGACTAAAGGCACCGGATGATATTTCCATAGCGGGATATGATGGCAGTGCAATTTCACAGATGTTAAGCCCGAAGATAACTACAATCAAACAGGATACAGACCAGATTGGCAGAGAAGCTGCCGCTCGTCTTATCAAAATAATTAACAAGCCCAAAACAACCTTAATTGAAAGGGTTGTTGTGGAAGGAATCCTGCTGAAGGGAGAGTCAGTAGGAAGAAATCCAAGATAAATTGCCCAATGGGCACAAAAAATTAATTTAATTGCCAGTATGGCGGGAAAGAAAAAAGGAGGACTAAAAATGAAAAAGAAGGTATTATGTGCATTATTATGTACAACAATGGTGGCATCCATGTTCACTGCATGCGGCTCATCTGAAAGTGGCAGTTCAGATGCAGGCAGTAGCGGAAGTGCAGGTGGAACAGAGAGTGGGGGCTCTGATGCTGCAGTAGAGACATCAAGTGATGGAAAAGTATTAAACATCTACTGCTGGAATGAAGAGTTTAAGAGCCGTATCACAGATCATTATCCAGATTATGAGGAAGTAGATGCTACTCATGGTAAGATTGGTGATGTGGACGTGGTTTGGAATATTACACCAAACGATGACAATGCATATCAGAACAATTTGGATGCAACATTATTAAATCAGGACGGTGCAGCCGCTGATGACAAGATTGACCTCTTCCTTGTTGAGGCAGATTATGCACTGAAGTATATAGATTCTGATTACACAATGCCAATTAAGGATCTTGGAATTACAGACAGCGATATTTCTAAGCAGTACAAATATACACAGGATGTAGTTACAGATTCTGATGGAGTATTAAAAGGACTTTCATGGCAGGGCTGTCCTGGTGTACTTTTCTATAACAGAGAAGCTGCAAAAGAAGTCCTTGGAACAGATGATCCAGACGAAGTTCAGGCATATGTATCTGACTGGGATACCTTCAATGATACAGCAGAGAAGATGAAAGCTGCCGGATACAAGATGACATCTACAGTTAACGATACATACCGTGTATACTCTAACAACGTTTCAGAGAAATGGGTTAGCGATGACGGAAAAGTACAGATTGATGACAACATCATGAAGTGGGTTGATGATTCTAAGAAATTAGTTGATGCTGGTGAGACAGGAACAAGCGAACTCTGGTCAGATGACTGGAAGAAGGGCTTCTATCCAGAAGGAAAGGTATTCTGCTACTTTGGACCTGCATGGCTTGTAAACTTCTCAATGGCAGCAGATGAAGATGGTTCTATCGGAAACCAGGGCGGCTGGGGAGCAGCTCAGGGACCACAGGGCTTCTTCTGGGGCGGTACTTGGATTTGTGCAGCAGAGGGAACAGACAATGCTGACCTTATTAAGGACATCATGCTCAAGATGACAACAGATGATGATATCATGAAGGATATCGTTGTTGCAGATGATGATTTCGTAAACAACAGCACAGTAATGGATGGATTAGCAGATGGCTCTATCTTAGGAAAGGACGACAAGCCTTACACAAGTGATATTCTTGGTGGACAGAACCCATTGCCAATGTACACAGCAGGTGTTGAAACTCTCGACTTAAGCAACCTTTCATCTTACGATCAGGGATGTAACGAAGAGTTCCAGAATGCTATGAAGAACTACTTTGAAGGAAATGCAACAAAGGATGAGGCTATAGACCAGTTTAAGAAAGCTGTCGCAGAGAAGTATCCAGAACTTACAGTAGAATAAGCCTTAGCAAATGTAACATATTGATACTTGATTTAAACCCTGTCTGCCTCGCAAAAGCAGGTGGGCAGGGTTCACTTTTGGAAATTTAGTTGTCATGCATCCAGAGAAGCTGCCAGTGGCAGTTTCGATTGGTTAGAGAATTTTAATAACCACGATACCAATAAACTACAATACCAGTTGGGAGGTAAGGTATTATGAAGAAGAGTGGAGGGAAAGCGGTAAGATATAACAAATGGGGCTATATCTTTCTGATACCGTTTATTGTTGTATACGTTGTATTTCAACTGGTACCCCTTGTAAACACAATTTATAACAGTTTTTTTGAAAATTATATGTCAGGTCTCAAACAGATTGGACCTACATTTATTGGGTTAGAAAATTACAAAGCATTGTTCACATCCGGTGATATATGGATTTACTTTAAAAATACCATGGTTATGTGGTTTATGTGCTTCATACCACAGATTATTTTGTCATTGCTACTGGGTGCATGGTTCTCAGATGTAAGCCTGAGACTTAAGGGAACAAGATTTTTTAAGACAGTAATATATTTGCCGAACCTGATTATGGCTTCTGCATTTTCACTTTTATTCTTTACTCTGTTTGCAGATTCAGGTCCTATAAACTCATTGCTTATGCAGATTGGATTTATTTCAGAACCATACAAGTTCCTCTCTCATGCAGGAAGCGCAAGAGGACTTATAGCACTTATGAACTGCCTGATGTGGTTTGGTAACACAACCATTCTTCTAATGGCAGGAATGATGGGAATTGATACATCACTTTTTGAGGCGGCAGAGGTGGATGGAGCTACATCTACACAGGTGTTCTACAAGATTACATTACCACTGCTTCGTCCAATACTTGTATATGTAATAATTACATCACTGATTGGTGGTCTTCAGTTATTCGATGTACCACAGATTCTGACAAACGGAACAGGTGATCCGATGAGATCTACTATGACACTTATTATGTACCTGAACAAGCATCTGTACAGCAAAAACTATGGTATGGCTGGAGCACTTTCAGTTGTATTATTCATACTTACAGGCATCTTGAGTCTTATAGTATTTAAAGTTACAGGTAATGACAAGAGAAAGGAGTAGGTTGACATGGCAGAAAATGTAAGCACAAAAAATAAAGGCATGGGAATCCATGCAAGACGTGCAATTGCATACATAGTACTCATTCTTGTATCATTCTTTTGTTTGTTCTGGTTCTATGTAATGATAATTAATGCAACCAGATCTAATGGAGAACTGCAGTCAGGATTTACAGCTATCCCAAGTACACATATGCTTGAGAACTGGAAAAACCTTGTATCAGGAACTCTTCCAATATGGAGAGGAATGTTCAACAGCTTGATTATAGCTGCATTCAGTGCAATCCTGTGTGTGTATTTTTCTACAATGACAGCATATGCAATTCATGCCTACGAGTTTAAGTTTAAGAAATACATATATCCATTCATATTGATGATTATGATGATTCCAACACAGGTTACAGCACTTGGATTTATCAACCTGGTAACAAAGATGGGGCTTATGGATTCGTTTATTCCACTTATAGTTCCAACAATTGCTTCACCTATAGTATTCTTCTACATGAAGCAGTACATGGAGAGTTCTCTCCCATTGTCTCTGATTGAGGCAGCGAGAATTGATGGTTCAGGAGAATTCCGTACCTTTAACAGTATTGTACTTCCTCTTATGAAACCGGCAATTGCTGTACAGGCAATATTTACCTTTGTAAGCAGCTGGAACAATTACTTCACTCCAGCCCTTATCTTACATGATAACAACAAGAAAACGCTTCCGATTCTGCTGGCACAGCTTCGTGCAGCCGACTGGTTAAAGTTTGATATGGGTCAGGTTTATGTAATGATTACATTTTCTATCCTACCTGTTATCGTAGTATACTTAATTCTTTCAAAGCACATTGTAGCAGGTGTGGCACTTGGTAGTGTAAAGGGATAATACTTGTTTGGTAAAATTGCACACATAATTCGATAAAAATGTCGAATCAACGTGCAAAGTTTATAAAACTTAATTTTTTAAACAAAATACCTTGCGTTTTAGAACTAATTGAGGTATCTTAGTTTCAGAAATAATGTGTACAATGAATTTTGAACGAGGGCGTTCCACTAGGTGGAGTGCCCTTATCTTTTTACCTAAGTATGCAGGAAGGCTGCAGGTGGCAGGTTTTCTGTATACGGATTATACGGACTTAATCATAAAGTTCATCTGTACGAAATATTAATAAAGGGAAAGGATGCTAGATATGAGCGAACAGGAATATTACAATGTAGCAGATATCTTTGGAGAAAATGTATTTAACGATTCAGTTATGCAGACAAGACTTCCAAAGAAGGTTTACAAGAGACTTCATGAGGTAATGGAAGAGGGTAAAGAGCTGGATCTTGAGACCGCAGATGTAATTGCACATGAGATGAAGGAGTGGGCTATTGAAAAGGGAGCTACACACTATACTCACTGGTTCCAGCCACTTACAGGATTCACTGCTGAGAAGCATGATTCATTTATTACAGCTCCAATGGAGAACGGAAAAGTACTTATGAGCTTTTCGGGAAAGGAGCTTATAAAAGGAGAGCCTGATGCTTCTTCATTCCCATCAGGTGGACTTAGAGCAACATTCGAGGCAAGAGGATATACAGCATGGGATTGTACATCACCAGCCTTCGTAAGACAGGATGCAGCAGGCGCAACACTTTGTATTCCAACAGCTTTCTGTTCATATACAGGTGAGGCACTCGACCAGAAGACACCGCTTCTTAGATCTATGGAAGCCATTAACGAGCAGGCACTCAGATTAATCAGACTGTTTGGCAATACAACATCCACAAAGGTTACACCATCAGTTGGACCTGAGCAGGAGTACTTCCTTGTAGATCGTGAGAAATACTTACAGAGAAAAGATTTAATCTTTGCAGGACGTACACTTTTCGGAGCAATGCCTCCAAAAGGACAGGAGATGGATGACCACTACTTCGGAGCTATCCGTGAGAGAATTGCAGCATACATGAGAGATGTAAACAAGGAGCTCTGGAAGCTTGGAGTATCAGCAAAGACACAGCATAATGAGGTTGCACCAGCACAGCATGAGCTTGCACCAATCTATGCAGAGTGTAATGTGGCAGTAGACCACAACCAGTTAGTTATGGAAACTCTTAAAAAGGTGGCAGGACGTCACGGACTTCAGTGTTTGCTTCATGAGAAGCCATTCGCAGGAGTAAACGGATCAGGAAAGCATAACAACTGGTCAATCACAACAGATGACGGAATCAACTTACTTGAGCCAGGTGAGACTCCACATGAGAACATCCAGTTCCTTCTTGTTCTCACATGTATCCTCAAGGCAGTTGATGAGCATGCAGGACTTTTAAGAGCATCTGCAGCAGATGTAGGAAATGATCACAGACTTGGAGCAAACGAGGCACCACCAGCAATCCTCTCAATCTTCCTTGGAGAGCAGCTTGAGGACGTTATCGAGCAGCTTGTAAGCACAGGAACAGCAACACACAGCTTAGCAGGAGAGAAGCTTGAGACTGGTGTTAAGACATTGCCAGATTTCATGAAGGATGCTACAGACCGTAACCGTACATCACCATTTGCATTTACAGGAAACAAATTCGAGTTCCGTATGGTTGGTTCACAGGATTCAGTTGCACAGTCAAATGTAGTACTTAACACAATCGTAGCAGAAGCCTTCTGTGAGGCTTGCGATATCCTTGAGAACGCTGAGAACTTTGAACTTGCTGTACATGATTTAATCAAGAAGTATGCAACAGAGCACCAAAGAATTATCTTCAATGGAAACGGATACTCAGACGAGTGGGTAGCAGAAGCAGAGAAGCGTGGCCTTCCAAACATTAAGTCAATGGTTGAGGCTATCCCACAGTATGTTGCACCAGAAAATGTAAAGGCATTTGAGAAGTTTGGTGTATTTACAAAGGCAGAGCTTGAGAGCCGTGTTGAGATTGAGTATGAGACATATTCAAAGACAATCAATATCGAGGCAAGAGCAATGATTGATATTGCTGGAAAGCAGATTATCCCAGCAGTAATCAAATACACAACAGTACTTGCAAACTCACTTACAGCAGTTAAGACAGCTTGTGCAGACGCAGATGTATCAGTTCAGGCAGAGCTTCTGACAGAGACATCAGATCTCCTTTCAGATGCTAAGACAGCACTTGCAAAGCTTACAGATGTTACTGACAAGGCAGGAGAGCTGGAAGAGGGAGCAGTTCAGGCAACTTACTACAGAGATGAGGTAAAGGCAGCAATGGATGAGCTCAGAGCACCTGTTGATAAGCTTGAGATGCTTGTTGACAAGGAGATGTGGCCAATGCCTTCGTACGGCGACCTTCTCTTCGAGGTATCTCCATTATAAGATACGAGATAATTTAATATATTTATTTTAAATGCAAAGGCGCATTTCCCAAAGCACATTATATGTGAAAAGGGGATGCGCCTTTTGTGTACCAAAGCATGCAATAGAAGCTGCCGGTGGCGGTTTTATGTATGCCAAAGCATGCAATAGAAGCTGCCGGTGGCAGGTTCTATGTATATAAGCGAAAGCGATAGGAGGAATTAGTTATGACAGAAGAAATTATGAGCTTCATAAACGACAACATTTTCGGTGTGTGGTTTCTTATTGGAGCAGCCCTGGTATTTTGGATGCAGGCAGGATTTGCAATGGTAGAGACAGGTTTTACCAGAGCGAAAAACGCAGGAAACATTATCATGAAGAACCTTATGGACTTTTGTATTGGTACAGTTGTGTTCATAATCATTGGTTCATCCCTTCTTCTCGGAGAAGATGTGGCAGGCTTTATTGGAAAACCGGGCTTTGATATTTTCACAGCCTACAAGGATTTTAGTTTTTCAGCCTTTGTATTCAACTTAGTATTCTGTGCAACAACAGCAACAATCGTATCTGGAGCAATGGCAGAGCGTACAAAGTTCTTATCATACTGTGTATACTCAGCAGTTATTTCAGCACTTATCTACCCAATCGAGGCACATTGGATTTGGGGAGGCGGTTTCCTTGCACAGTTAGGCTTCCATGATTATGCAGGTTCATGTGCAATCCATATGACTGGTGGTATCTGCGCTATTGTAGGTGCTAAGATGCTTGGAGCCCGTATTGGTAAATTTACAAAGGACAAGGAAGGCAAAATTGTAAAAGTAAACGCTTTCCCAGGACATAACATCCCGATGGGAGCACTTGGTGTATTTATTCTCTGGTTCGGCTGGTATGGATTCAATGGTGCAGCAGCAACAGATATTGCAACACTTGGCTCTGTATTCCTTACAACAACAATTGCACCGGCAGTAGCAACAGTAGTTGCAATGATTTTTACATGGATTAAATACGGAAAACCAGATGTGTCAATGTCACTTAACGCATCACTTGCAGGACTTGTAGCAATCACAGCACCTTGTGATGTAACAGATGCACTTGGAGCAACAATTATCGGATTTGTAGCAGGACTTCTGGTATGCTTCGGCGTATGGCTTCTTGATGAGAAGTTAAGAATTGATGACCCTGTTGGAGCGGTAGCAGTACATATGATGAATGGTATCTGGGGTACATTTGCAGTAGGACTTTTTGCAACAGATACAGCACCAGGATTTGCAGTAGCAGGAATGGAAAATGGATTATTCTATGGTGGTGGATTCCATCAGTTAGGCTTACAGTGTCTTGGAATTATCACAGTTGGTGCATGGGCAGCAATCACAATTACAATTACATTTGCAGTAATTAAGGCAACAATTGGTCTTAGAGTGTCAGAGGAAGAAGAAATCCTTGGTCTTGACCCAACAGAGCATGGACTTCCATCAGCTTATGCTGGATTCTCACTTATGGATGTATCAAACACAATGACAATGGATGTAAACGAGAATACAGACCTTGGAACACCAGATTACGAGCTGGCTTCACAGGTTAAGAAGGATGTGGCAGTGCCAGTAGTTAAGGCACCATCAGTAGACACAGGCATCTACAAGGTTGTTATCGTATCAAGACTTACACGTTATGATGCTTTGAAGAAGGCAATGAACGAAATTGGTGTAACAGGAATGACAGTATCACAGGTTATGGGTTGTGGTATCCAGAAGGGTGCCGGCGAGAAATATCGTGGTGTTGAGATTGATGCAACACTTCTTCCAAAGGTTAAGGTAGAGGTTGTTGTCAGCAAGATACCGGTAGACACAGTTATTGAAGCTGCTAAGAAGTGTCTCTACACTGGACATATCGGCGATGGTAAAATCTTCGTATACGGCGTTGACAGAGTTGTCAAGGTTCGTACAGGTGAAGAGGACGTGGCAGCACTTCAGGACGTTGAGTAAGCCCCTTTCCCTATAATTGGAATAACATATATGGCATCAGGCACAGTATTTTATACTGTGCCTGACGCTTTTTGGGGGGATTATACATGTCTGCACACTCTCTCTGGCTCTGGGCTGGGGCTCCTTCGCTTGTGGCTCCCTTTGTCGATTTTCAAGAGCACAAACAGGCAGATACCCAGACTCTGAGGGCTTTCCGTAAAGTCAAGATTTGACTGATGCCATGTGAAGACTTCTTTGATTGAAGCTGTTCTTCAAACGATTTGACAGTGGGGGCATAGTGTACACCATACGCGGACAACAATTCAGGGACTATTCGTGTTTGTCTTGGAGCCTGAATGAAGGATAAGCTGGGGTGCCGTAGTCACATGTTTGAGGACAGTTTCTTCTCTGCGCGGTGCGCATATAAGAAACTGTCCGAGTTGTGCGCAGGCACCCCTAATCGGCATATCCTGAATCAGGCTCCTAGACAAACTAGAATGGTCAGCTGGTTGTCCGCGTATGGTGTACACTATGCCCCCACTGTCAAATGCGTTGAAGTACATCTTCTTGAAGTCTTCACATGGCATCTGTCAAATCTAAGCCTTTACTCTACGCCCTCAGAGCCTGGGTATCTGCCTGCTTGTGCTTTAATTAAGTTTATTCAGGGAGCCACAAGCGAAGGAGCCCCAGCCCAGAGCCAGAGAGAGGGTGTAGACATGCTCCAAAACTTAAAAAACAATTTTACACAAAATATGGTATTTTGTCTGTGCAAACGCCACATAAACTAGTATAATGAAGAGGTAAGAATGTGCGAAGCACATAATTTAAAGGAATAGAGGAATGAACTTATGAAGAGAAGAACAGCATTGTTATTAGCATGTGCTATGGCTTGTACAATGATTACTGGCTGTGGTAAAAAGGAAGAAGCACCACAGCAGGCTACTGAACAGGCCGCGGCAGTGGAGGCAGATACAGATGCGGATGTCATTGCAGACAGAACCAGAAATCTGCTTACAGGACTGCCGGCAACAGAGGAGGAAGCCAGCAAGAGACCAGTAGGAATTATGATAGAAAATACGCAGTCAGCTATGCCATCCTATGGAATCACACGGGCAGATGTTATATATGAGTTCCCTGTAGAGGGAGGAATTACAAGATTTCTCGCCCTGTATTCAGACTACAGCGGAATGGACAGAATCGGAAGTGTACGAAGCTCCCGTGAGTATTTTGCCTATACAGCAATTGCCTATGATGCAATATATGTACATTGTGGCGGATCGATTGAGACCTATAACAATATTTTGGATTTGGGCTTAGTTGATAACTGTGATGCCCGTATAAAGTCAGGCTTCACATATAGAAGCTCAGACAGAAAGTCTCCACATAACTTAAGTACATCATCAGAGGATATTGACAGTATTATAGAAAAGCTTGGCTATGCTACAGAGCATGACGCAAGCTATGCTGGAGCCCTTAATTTTAACAAGGACGATGATAATGAAGTAACTCTTGATGATGGAGAGGATGCAGCAGTTGTAGTAGCATACCAGGCACATCCAAAGCCATGGTTTGTATACAATGAAGAGGATGGACTCTATTACAGATACCAGTTTGGTGAGCCACAGGTAGATGGTATTGATGGTTCCCAAGTTGCTGTGAAGAATATCATCATTCAGGAATGTACAGTAGATGCTTACTTTGATGAGCAGAATCACGACAGAGTTGACATCGGTACACTTACAGGAGGCAAAGGAAAATACATCACAAATGGCAAGGCTGTAGATATAACCTGGACCTGTGATGGCAACGGAGAGCCGACACATTACTATTATAAGGATGGTACAGAGGTTGAGCTTAATCAGGGAAAGACTTTCTTTGAAGTGACAGATCTTGATTATTCAGATAGAAATGTTATCTATGCAACAGAGGATGATTATAATGCATCCAAGTAAGGTATAGGGGGTGCGACAGAAAACTGCACATACAAAAACAATAAATAGGTAAATAAGAAAGGCGGCTATCGTATGAACTGATAGCCGTCTTTCTCTATACCAAAGTATGCATGAGCAGCTGCAATGCATCACTCGGGATTTGTTGAAGTTCCTGAGTCTGGTGGTGCTGTAGTAATCTTACCGTTACTGTCAATCCACTGCTTGTAGACTGAATCGTAGTAAGGGAAGCTTGTAACAGTAGGGTCAACCACATAGGTATCCGTCGTCGGATTGTAGTTTGGATAGGTCTCCTTTGGAGTATCCGTTGAGCCACCATTTGTATTTCCATTTCCGTTTCCATTCGTGCCTGAATTAACTGAACCCGTACTGCTTGTTGCCGCGTCTGTAGTTGTTGGTTCTGCAGGTGCGACAGAGCCTGCATTGTGTATTGTACACTGGCTGTTTAGCAAGTCTTCTCTCGCCAGATAATCCGAATCAGCGGTTCCCTCTCCACCACCGACGATATATACGCTGGTAGTTGTATTTGGACAGTATGCATTTGCCAGAGTGCCGGTGTCATTACATATAGTAAGTGTAACATGGTGGTCACACAAATCACTAGGGACTGTGCTTGCATCAAAATACTCAGTAATGAGCATTGAACCTCTTGGGTCTGAATCACAGGTGCCCTCAATAGGAAGAAGTCCTGACTTTGAGCATACAGTTGCAGAGGTTATGCCACTTGGCGTAGGGAAATCCTTGTACTCAAGTCCTTCATGAACACGGCTCATTACAGCTTTCCAGATGTTCTTTGGATAGGTGGTATTTGAACCTGCCTGCTTTGAGTTATCATCATAGCCACCCCAGACTACACAGGTGTAATATGGAGTATATCCAGCCCAGAGACAGTCTCTGTTGCTGGTTGTCGTACCAGATTTACCGGCCTGAGCCATAGTAGAACCAAAGTAAGCCCTTGTACCTGTACCGGAAGTCATTACATCTTTCATGGCATCTGTCAGTAACCAGGCTGTTGTATCCTTAAGGACCTGTCTGGTATCCTGAGTATCTGACTTGTCAAGAAGCACATTTCCATCATGGTCATATACTACTGTGTAAAGCTTTGGCTCTAAGTAGGTACCGCCGTTTGCGATAGTTGCATAGGCTCCTGTCAGCTCGATATTTGTAACACCCTTGGTCAGACCACCCAGCGCAAGTGAAAGGTTCTTGTCTGTATCTGTAAGGGTTGTGATACCAAAGTTTTCTGCATATTCATAGCCCAAATCCACACCGATTTCCTGTAAGGTTTTTACAGTGACGATATTGATAGAATTTGTAATAGCTGTACGCAGGTTTGTATATCCACGGTAAGAATTATCATAATTGTGGAACTGCTTGCTGCCGACTGTAAATGGTGCATCATCCTGAACTGATGCAAGTGTAAGTCCGCCTGCGTCTAAGGCAGCAGCGTAGCATCCGATAATCTTAAAGGTAGAACCAGGCTGACGACAGGTGTCGGTTGCACGGTTCCAGGTCCTGTTTCCGGATTTATCACCACGACCACCGACCATGGCCTTTACCTCGCCAGTGCTCTGATCCATAAGTGTGAGAGCAATCTGTGGCTGTAAGGTTATAGTGACATATTCTGAACCTTCTACAATCTCATCCCCTGGATTTAAGACATCCTGCTCGTACTGGGCAATAGCCTCATAGCATTCGTCTTCAGTGTCAAAGTTAATAGAATAATCCTCATTGTTTGTAGCCTTCTTATAATAAGAAAGCATAGTCTGATTTGAGTAGCTTGTTAGTGTGCCATCAGACGACTTTACCTGAAAATACAGAGTGAATGAATACTTTGGAGTGGTTGGATAGTTATCCAGATTGTTAGCTTCCTCATCACAGATTTTTTGCAATTCCAGGTCCTGTGTTGACTGAATTGTAAGACCACCCTGATATATCATCTTGTAGGCTTCTGTTTCTGAATAGCCCTTGTCAATCAGGTCTGAAAATACATCATCAATAAGTGCATCCACAAAGTAGGAGTTGATGCTGGTATCGTCCACTGCATTGTGCTCGGATATACGGTCATACACATCATCATCCATGGCTTCATCATACTCACTCTGGCTGATATAGCCCTGCTCTAACATGTTGGTCAGAACCCGCTCACGTCTCTCGGCATTTTGATCCGGATGAGTGATTGGATTGTACTTAGCTGGATTCTGTGTGATTCCGGCGATTACAGCACTCTCTGATAATGTAAGCTCTGATACGTCCTTGCCGAAGTATTTCTCGGAAGCAGCCTGTACACCGAGTGTGTTGGCTCCCAGATTGATGGAATTCATGTAGTTTTCAAGAATCCATTTTTTGTCATCTACCTTTTTCTCAAGCTCCACAGCCAGATACTGTTCCTGAATCTTACGCTGTAGACTCTCAATAAAGGATGACTCGCTTGTCCAGGTTGTGAGCACGTTGTTCTTGATCAGCTGCTGGGTTATGGTACTTCCACCCTGACTGAAATGGAATCCATGAGCAATACCTGTAGCAGCGGCACGGAGGATACTCTGCATATCAATTCCGTTGTGCTCGTAAAAACGCTCGTCCTCAATTGCGACAAAGGCATCCTGCAGAGACTGCGGGATTTCATCAATAGTAACATACTTACGGTTGGCACCTGATGCAACCAGTGTAGATATCTCTGTACCATCACTTGCCAGGACTGTTGAAGAATATCCTGTTGGAGTGACATCGATTTCTGAGATATCCGGAGCAGAGTCGATGATACCCTTCATAACACCAACTCCTGAACTAATGCCTACAACACCGACTATAATTACAAGAACCAGAATGCATTTCCAAAAGATAACGCCAAACTTATGTCTGACCTTTGTACTCTTTTTGTCAAGCTTCTGAACTCGGCGTTTTGTAGCATTTTTGCCGTAATTCATATATAGGCCTCCTTATAAAGATATATACCTTATTTGTGCGTGAGTGCAGAAAATGCACTCTAAGCTATTATAACAAAAGATGGAATTAATATCAAATCTGTGATAGGATTATGTAGGATTGTACAGTATTATGCACAAGCTGTATGAGAGATCAAAAATCATATGAAAAAGTACAAGATATAGTAGGAGTAACAAGTGTCAGAGACTAATATTAATGGATATAAGGTAGTATATGAAGGCGGGCAGGATGAAATTGTCGAAAAGAAGTCACGTTTTATCGCCACGGTTCGTCCGGTTGAGAGCGAGGAGGAAGCCGCAGCCTTTATAAATGAGATGAAAAAGAAATACTGGGATGCCAGACATAACTGCTCGGCTTTTGTAATCGGAGAGCGTCAGGAATTTAACAGGTGCTCAGATGACGGAGAGCCGGCTCAGACCGCAGGACGTCCGATGCTGGATGTGCTTTTAAAGGAGGGTATAACAAATGTGGCAGTGGTTGTCACCAGATATTTTGGTGGTGTGCTGCTGGGAACCGGCGGATTGGTGAGAGCTTATCAGGAGGCGGTCAAGGCAGGACTGGCTGCCAGCAAAATCATTGTGAAGCAAAAAGGGAAACGGCTGGCGGTGGTTACCGACTACACCGGGCTTGGCAGGCTGCAATATCTCTTTGCCAGTGAGAATATTATTATAGAAGAAACAGAGTACACAGAGTTTGTGACTATACATGCTGTCATACCGGCAGATAGTAAGGAAAGTGTTATCAAAAAAATTACAGAAGCCACCAACGGCTCCGCTCGGACAGAATGGGGAGAGGATATCGTGTTTGCAGAATGTGATGGTCAGATTGTCATCTTTTAAAGGAAATTTTTGCAAAAACTTCTTGACACTGCTATGCCATAAATGTATAATGTCATTTGTTGATACGACATTGGCCCATCGCCAAATGGTAAGGCAACGGACTCTGACTCCGTCATTTCAAGGTTCGAATCCTTGTGGGCCAGCTTTTGAGGGAACTTCTTACGAAGTTCTTTTTTTTATCGTATAAAAGAAGTACGATGAGGAACACGGACTGCAAGCTGGCTTGCAAGGCCGTGTTCCGAAATCGGACGCCATAACCATCGAACCTGCCACTGGCAGCTTCTCTGGATGCATGGCAACGAAAAGCGAGAATCATAGTTGCGTGGGGCGGAGAAGCAGCGGAGCTGCGGATTCGAGCTTCTCGTTAGGGGCTTTATACGATATAAAAGAAGCAAAAAGAAACAAGCAAACTATATAGAAACAAGGAAAGGTTCAAAAAATGCTCACCCTACAAAAATACAACAACGAACAAGACATCCTATGCAGCCTAATTAAACACTTCTGGATAGCCCACAACGACTATACCCCTACAGACGAAGAAGCAATGGAAGACCTGCGGGTCTGGACAGGCAAAGACCATGTCGTGTATTATATTATGATAGAAGATAAACCAATAGGCTTTGTACATCTGGGAGCCAGAGGCTGCAATATAGACTGGCTGGAAGACCTGTTTATCCTGCCTGAATATCAGGGACATGGCTACGGAACGCAGGTGCTTAAGCTGACAGAGGATATTGTAAAGGAATACTCAGATTCAATCTATCTTGAGGTGGCAGCAAGAAATATGGAAGCCATGAAGCTTTATTGCAGAAATGGATATGACTGCCTGAACACTATTACAATAAGGAAAGACTTTAAACCGGATGATTTTGAAGTTATAAGCAGGGAAACTATCTTAGGACATGACCTTGAGGTGAAAAAATATACAGGTGATGAATAAATCAAGAACGGAGGCAATATGTACCAGTTTGACAGCAGAATAAGATACAGTGAAGTTGATAAGGAATGCAATCTGACTTTGACAGCCATGATGAATTATTTTCAGGACTGCAGTGTGGCACATTCTGAATCATTAGATAGGGGTGTGAGATACCTGTCTGAGAACCATATGGCATGGGTTCTGTCATCCTGGCAGATATGCTGTGATAATATGCCGCGGCTCTTTGATGAAGTGACTGTATCGACCTGGGCATATGATATGAAAGCTTTTTATGGTTACAGAAACTTTACTATGGACAGGAAAAATGGTGAGAGACTTGCCTATGCCAACTCTGTCTGGGTGCTGGTTGATACATTAACCGGCAGACCGTTAAAGGTGCCAGAGGATATTATCAATGAATATGGCACATCACCTCAGCTTGAGATGGAGTGCAGCTCAAGGAAAATCAAAGTGCCAGCAGATATGGAAGCAGGGGCAGAGATGGTAGTGCCTAAGTTTTTTATAGACAGCAACCAGCATATGAACAATGAAAAGTATGTGGCGATTGCACAGGAGCTTTTACCGGCAGAGTTTAAGATAAAGGAATTAAGGGTAGAGTATAAAAAGGAAGCAAAGCTTGGAGATACAATCAGAAGCTCAGTGAAGAAAACTGATGAGGGCATTGTGGCTGTGCTGGCAGATACAGAGGACAAGCCCTATGCGGTAGTGCAGTTTATAGGAAACTAAGGCTTATTGACATTGTATTTGGTGCAGTGGATGTTATATAATGAGCGTAGGCAGTAAGCCGCAGCACGACAAATTAGGACGGAAAGACGAAAGGAAAAATTATGAGATTAGGAGAATATCAGGAACTCGAATATATCAAGAAGGTAGATTTCGGAATTTATCTGGCAGAGTCGCAGAGAGCAGAGGAGAGAGTGCTGCTTCCGGCTAAGCAGGTTCCGGAAGGAATAAAGCTTGGTGATAAGATAAGAGTGTTTTTGTATAAGGATTCAAGGGACAGGCTTATAGCAACAACAAACGAGCCAAAACTTTCCATGGGAGAAATAAGACCTCTTGAAGTCAAGGAATGTGGAAAGATAGGAGCCTTTCTTGACTGGGGACTGGAAAAAGACCTCTTCCTTCCATATAAAGAGATGACCAAGAAGGTTAAAGCGGGGGACGAAGTCCTTGTTACCTTATATATAGATAAGAGCAGCAGGCTCTGTGCCAGCATGAGAGGACTGTATGACCTGCTGTCCGAGGAATCTCCTTACAAAAAGGATGACATGGTATCGGGAAGGGTCTATGAGTTTTCGGATAACTTTGGATGTTTTGTGGCAGTGGATGACAAATATTCTGCCAGAATCCCTCGTCATGAGGACACATCATTCCTCAGGGTGGGAGATGTAATAGATGCAAAGGTCACAGCAGTCAAAGAGGATGGCAAGCTGGATCTGACTCTGAGGGAAAAGGCTTATATCCAGATGGATTCGGATTCTGAAAAAATAATGGAGCTTCTGGATTCCTATGCAGGAGTACTTCCATTTTCGGAGAAGGCAAGCCCGGAGGTAATAAAGAGAGAGACCGGACTTAGCAAGAATGCCTTTAAGAGGGCGGTCGGACATCTATATAAGGAAAGAAAGATAGATTTGACCGATGGAAAAATCCGCAGAGTATAATCTGCGATTTGAATATCAAAGTATGTAATAAAAGCTGCCGGAGGCAGGCTTTATGTATGCCAAAGCATGCAATAAAGCTGTCAGTGGCAGGTTTTATGTATATAGGAAAAAATGGAGGAATTAGAAATGAAAAACGTAATCAGTACAGACAAGGCACCAGCAGCAATCGGACCATATTCACAGGCAATCGAAGTCAATGGAATGGTTTATACATCAGGAGTAATCCCGGTTGTTCCAGCAACAGGCGAAATCCCGGAAGGCTCAGTAGAGCAGGCAAAGCAGGCGCTTACAAACCTTTCTAACTTACTTGAAGCAGCAGGAAGCAGCATGGATAAGGTTGTTAAGACAACAGTGTTTATCAAGGAAATGAATGATTTTGCAGCAATTAATGAAGTGTATGCTGCATTTTTCACAGATGCATTTCCAGCAAGAAGCTGCGTAGAGGTTGCAAGACTTCCAAAGGATGTTATGCTTGAGATTGAGGCAATTGCCATTAAATAAAGTAAAAGGCTGACCATAAAAGGTCAGCCTTTATTAAACATTGTTACAAAAGTATTAAATTGACATATCAAAGCTGCCACCAATCCCAGGATTGACGGATAACTCCATCATCTTTATCATGCTCTGTCCCATGACCTCAGACTGGTCTATGGCATTTGACAAAACTGCAGTTCCTACCTGATTAAGTGTATCAACCTGCTTAATGTTCATCGCTGCTAAAGCAATTCCATCAACGGATCCGAATTCCATATAATCACCTTCGTTCATAATATTAAATGGTACATTAGTACTTGTTATAGTTAATGTATCATTAATTTGATGGAAAATCAAGGAAAAAGCCAGAAAAAATTGTTAAGTAATTAAGTACAGGGGTTGACACATATATTTCCCTGTGCTATTATGACAAAGTAATATTTGTAACAAATTCGTAATAATTTTTGCAGATATAGTTATTGGAGGTTAAAATGAAAGTAAGATATGTGAAACTTACAGCGTGTGCGCTCACAGGTGTCATGGCACTTGGTTCTGTTTCTTTTGAAGCATTTGCAGCCACACCTGCAGCGGGAGTAGCAAGCTATACAGCGAACGTTGTAGCATCATCAACTATTCCAGCAGCTGGAGTTACATCAGCTTTATCAGAGGTTATGCTGAATGGTGATGCAGTAGTTGCAGCATCAGCAGAAGTAGAAGAAAATGACGCAGAGGCAGTTACATCAGAATATGCAGATGTAGCCATTGCACAGGTTGAAGGATATGTAAATATCCGCTCAACGGCAAGCGAGGATGGTGAAGTTCTCGGAAAGCTTTATGATAATTCAGCAGCAACTGTCCTTGGCGAGGAGAACGGATGGTACAATATATCATCTGGTTCAGTAGAAGGATATGTAAAAAGCGATTATGTGGTAGTAGGAGATGAGGAGCTGGCTAGAAGCGTAAGCCGCCGGGTAGCTACAGTTAATACAACTACACTTAATGTCAGAGAGACAGCAAGCGAGGATGCAGGCATTATTGAGCAGGTTCCTATTCAGGATGATTTGACAGTAGTAGATGAATCAACTGAAGGATGGGTAGCTGTTACATGCGAGGCTGGAACAGGATATGTATCGTCTGACTATGTAGATTTATCTACAGAGTACACATATGCTGAGTCAAAGGCAGAAGAGGAAGCAAGACTTGCAGCAGAGGAGGCTGAGCGTAAGGCGGCAGCAGAAGCAGCTGCAAAAGCTGCAGCAGCTAAGACTTCAAGTAAGTCATCAAGCAGCTCAAGCGCATCAACATCTTCATACAGCGCACCAAGCGGTACAGGAGCATCATCAGTTGTTTCATATGCAGCACAGTTTGTCGGCAATCCATATGTATATGGTGGTTCAAGCCTTACAAATGGTACTGACTGTTCAGGATTTGTAATGTCAGTATATGCAGCATTTGGAGTATCACTTCCACACAGCTCATCAGCAATGAGAAGCGTTGGATATGGTGTAAGCGTAGATCAGATGCAGCCGGGTGATATCGTATGTTATAGTGGACATGTTGCTATCTACTGTGGAAACGATACAATCATTCATGCAAGTACTCCTTCAACAGGAATTAAGTACACATCACCTGCAAACTACAAATCAATCATTTGTGTTCGTAGAATTTTCTAAACTGAATATAATGTGAATTTAATGGGACTGTCACTTTTGTGGCAGTCCTTTTTTGCACTTGGGACGTGAAGGGGATTATGTCAGAATAGGCAGTTATTTGTGGCATGGAATTTGTGTGCTCAAGTTATTTTGTGCATATATATTATGAAGATGTTTGTTTGTTCAAAACACCGCTTTATGCTAAAATTTAGTATAACTATATTATCTGGTTGCGAGAAAAGGCTATGTTTATATTCTTTGAAGTGTGAGGGGGATGCTGGCGTGGCAGGCGCTTATTTATGACTTGTGGAAGGGGGTAGATTTTCTTGATGTTCTGTACGCTCTACAGCAACTCGGCAACAGGACGTTGCCGAGAGCGAGACCTGAGCCATGGATGGCGAATGCGCCAATGCGTCCAGCAAAAGCTGCCGGTGGCAGGTTTTGTCGGTTTGAATGGTTGCGTCAAGCCTAATACACATAAATTAGAACATTTAGAAAATCTTACAACCGTAACAAGACACCAACCGCCTATCCCCTCTGCGCAATATCCTTCACAACCCCAGTAATTTTGTAGCAAAGAGAGGACCAAAATGCCAAAATCCCCAAAACAAAAACAAAAACTCCTATACATAATACAAATGCTAAAAAACCACACCGATGCTGACCACGCAATATCCGCCACCCGGATAATCGAAAATCTGGCAGCCCAAGACATATCCGCAGAGCGCAAGGCGATATACAACGACATTGAGACTCTGATAGACTTCGGAATGGACATAGTAAAGGTTGACGGCAGAAATGGAGGCTACTATCTGGCGGACAGAGACTTTGAGCTGGCGGAGGTGAAGCTTCTGGTGGACTTAGTGCAGTCCTCTAAGTTTATAACCACGAAAAAATCCAGAGAGCTTATCAAAAAGCTGGAAAAGCTTGTCACCAGGGAAGAAGCAGTGACACTTCAGCGACAGGTGGTGGTTTCAGATAGAAATAAGGCAGTCAACGAAAACATTTATTACAGCGTGGACGTTATATATGAAGCAATGGCATCAAACGTCACAGTCAGGTTTAAGTATTTCGAGTGGGATGTGAATAAAAACATGGTTCCCAGGAAAAATGGTGCAGTCTATGAAGTCAGCCCCTGGCTTTTGACCTGGGACGACCAGAAGTACTATCTCATAGCCTATGATGGTGAAGCGGAAAAAATAAAGTACTACAGAGTAGACAAGATGCTGCAAATTGAAGCCGGTGGGAAAAGCAGAGAGGGAAGAAAGGAATTTGAAAAAATAGATGTGGCAGCCTTGTCCAAAAAGACTTTTGGCATGTTTGCCGGACAGGAAAGGACAGTGCAGCTTTTGTGCGAGGAAGCCCTTACCGGTGTTATAGTAGACCGTTTTGGCACGGATGTTGCACTGAGGCAGTATGATGAGAAGCATGTGCTTGCCAGAGCCAATATACAGGTCAGCAACCAGTTTTTTGGATGGATTACGGGCTTTGCCGGGAAAATCAGCATTTATGCACCGGAGGATTTGAAGACACAATACAGGGAATATCTGGAGGATATTCTGGGCTGACCTGCACACAGGAAGCCAGCCACTAACCGAACCTGCCGCTGTCAGCGTCTCTGGATGCATGGCAGCTGGCAGTTTTTCCAGCATACTTTGGTATACAGAAAACAAAAGAAGTAAGTAGATACAGGTAACATAAATATGAACAAACAATATGAAATCGAAGTTGACAGCAACACAATCCATGTCAGCAGAAAGAAAATCAAAAATATGTATCTGCGCATCAAAAAGGATGATGCAAGAATTGAGGTCAGTGCCCCTCTTAAGATGAAGGACGCACAGATTATCGCCTTTATAAAAAGCAGAAGAGACTGGATTAATGATACAAAAGCCAGAGCAGAAAAGCTCATGGAAAAGGAAAATGACATCCCGGTGCTTGCGCCTTTTCAGGAAAGAGAGCTGCGCTATGCCTTAAAGAAAAGGATTGAGGAGCTGATAGCCAGGTGGGAGCCTGTCATGCATGTAAAATCAAATGGTTTTACCATAAAGAAGATGAAGACAAGATGGGGCTCCTGCAATGTGAACTCCCACCACCTGAACTTTAATTTTGCCCTGGCAATGGTACCGGATGAGTGTCTGGAGTATGTGGTTGTCCATGAACTCACCCACCTTTTGGAGGCCAGCCACAATGAGAAATTCTGGAGCCTGATGGAGTTTTATCTGCCGGGAAGCAAAGAACTCAGAAAGAAGTTGAACACCTTCCCTTGTACATGTTATACTTAAATTTGGAATGACTATTAAAAAGCAGACAAAATGGAGATTATGAAAATGGAATTATGGGATATATATGATGTGAATAAGCAGAGAACCGGTCGCACCATGAAGAGAAATGACTGGACCATGAAGCCGGGAGATTATCATCTTTCAGTGCTGGGCATAATCAGAAGACCAGACGGCAGATTCCTTATTACCCAGCGTGTCATGACCAAGGCATGGGCACCGGGATGGTGGGAAGTGTCAGGCGGCGCAGCACAGGCAGGAGAAGAGTCCTTTGAAGCTGTGTGCAGGGAAATAAAAGAGGAAGTCGGCCTTGATGTATCCCAGGCTGATGGAGGGCTTGCCTACACTTACCGCAGGGATAATCCGGACGAGGGAGACAACTATTTTGTGGATGTCTACAGATTCGATATGGATTTTAATGAGAGTGATGTGACAGTACAGAAGGAAGAGGCTCTGGGCTTCAAAATTGCAACCCTTGATGAGATAAAGGAGCTTGGGGCACAGGGAATTTTCCTGCATTATGACAGTATAAGGCATGTATTTGAAGATTAGGAGGCATATATGAGTTTACCAAAGGATCCTGTAATGCTGCTCAGCGTGGTAAATACACAGCTCAGGGATATATACCCAAGCCTTGACGAGCTGGCAAAGGCACATATGGTAGAAAAGCAGGAGCTGATTGACAGGCTGGAAGCAATTAATTATTCGTATGATGAAGCCCAAAATCAGTTTGTATAAGCTTTAAAATGTAATAAATTATGCAGCAGGAGAGAGAATGGCAGAGATAACAAAAGAAGTATTTGATGTATTTTTTAAGGAAAATTATTGTGAGATAGATTACAGGGATGTAAAGAAGGATTTTGAAGCAATTGCGGACAGAAGCCTTGAGGAGCTTTTCACGGACGAGACAGATATAACAAAGCTTAACCGCAGAAATTTCGTGATTTACCTCCAGAGTGATGTCTACTGTGAATTTGAGGATACACTGGAGGAGGTCATGGATGCCATAAATCCGGAGGTTCTGGATGCAGTTATGGATGTGTCTACTACCACATCAAATGGTGATGAGATAACAGGGATTTACTGGGAGACCAAGGATAAGCTCAGAAAGGAGTTTCTGGGACTGGTATATGATGCAAAGATTGCTCCAAAGATTGCGGAGCTCTAGGAGGTTTGAAATGGCAAGCTGCGATTTTTGTGCGTATAATGAATATGATGAGAATGATGATGAGTACTACTGCTCTGTAAATATGGACGAGGATGACATGGCTCGTTTTGTGCAGAGTGATTATAAGGAGTGTCCGTTTTTCAGAAATGGAGACGAATATAAGGTGGTTCGTCATCAGATGTAAAAGCATGATAAAAGCTTTAAATACTGTCTTGCATATTTGAGTGTAAGGCAGTATAATATTTTGGTTAATGTTAAAATGGTTAAATCAGATTATTTATATTCTTAAGGAGGAAAATTATGGCTGTAAAATATGTCTTCGTCACCGGTGGTGTTGTATCCGGTCTTGGAAAAGGAATCACAGCTGCATCTCTTGGACGTCTCTTGAAGGCCCGTGGTTATAAGGTGACAATGCAGAAGTTTGATCCATATATCAATATTGATCCAGGTACAATGAACCCTATCCAGCATGGAGAGGTGTTTGTAACAGATGACGGTGCAGAGACAGACCTTGACCTTGGTCACTATGAGCGTTTTATTGATGAGAGCCTTACAAAGAACTCAAATGTAACTACCGGAAAAGTATACTGGTCAGTATTGCAGAAGGAGCGCCGCGGTGATTACGGCGGAGGAACAGTTCAGGTTATTCCTCATATCACAAACGAGATTAAAAGTAGATTTTATAGAGATTTCACTTCTGATGATACAACAATCGCTATCATTGAAGTTGGAGGAACAGTTGGAGATATCGAGTCACAGCCTTTCCTTGAGGCAATCAGACAGTTCCAGCATGAGGTTGGACATGAGAATGCAATCCTTTGTCATGTAACCCTTATCCCATATATCAAGGCTTCCGGAGAGCTTAAGACAAAACCTACACAGTCAAGTGTTAAGGAGCTTCAGGGAATGGGAATACAGCCGGACATCATCGTATGCCGTTCAGAGCAGCCTCTGGATCAGGGAATCAAGGACAAGATTGCCTTATTCTGTAACGTGCCAAATTCGCATGTGCTTCAGAACCTTGACGTTGAGTACTTATATGAAGCTCCTCTTGCCATGGAAAAGGAAAACCTTGCAAAGGTTGCCTGCGAGTGCTTAAAGCTCAACTGCCCAGAACCAGATCTTACAGACTGGACACAGATGGTAGAGGATTTACGTCATCCAGATAAGGAAGTGAAGATTGCACTTGTTGGAAAATACACAGCCCTTCATGATGCTTATATTTCAGTTGTAGAGGCGTTAAAGCATGGTGGTATACCAGCCCACGCAACAGTTGACATTAAGTGGGTTGATTCAGAGCTTTTAAATGACGATAATGCAGAGGAGATTCTTGGCGACCAGCAGGGAATTATCGTCCCAGGAGGCTTCGGTGACAGAGGTGTCGAAGGAATGATTTCTGCGGCAAAATATGCAAGAGAGAACAAGATTCCATACCTTGGACTCTGTCTTGGAATGCAGGTGTCAATTATCGAGTATGCCCGCCATGTATGCGGCTTCCATGATGCACATTCCATCGAGCTTGATCCTAATACAACACATCCTGTTATTGCTCTTATGCCAGATCAGAATGGTATTGAGGACATCGGTGGAACCTTAAGACTTGGCTCTTACCCATGTGTGCTGGACAAGACTTCAAAGGCATATGAGGTATACGGAACAGAGAATATCAATGAGCGCCACCGCCACAGATATGAGGTTAACAATGACTTTAGAGCTACACTTGTGGAAAATGGAATGAAGCTTTGTGGAACTTCACCGGATGGCAGAATCGTAGAGATGGTTGAGATTCCAGACCATCCATGGTTTTTGGCAACACAGGCTCATCCAGAGCTTAAATCCCGTCCAAATCGCCCACATCCACTTTTCAAGGGCTTCATTGAGGCGGCTACAAAGGTAAATAAGTAATATTTTTAGTGAGTTTTAATAGTTTGTTTATAAAGGAGCGGTTGATTTTACCGCTTCTTTTTCTTATAATAAAAAGGATTTTATAGAACTTAATGAATACTTGGAGGAACTATGGATAACAACCAGGGGTCAAATAATAACAATAATAATGGAAAAAAGAATAATAATGGGCAGATGATAATGAGTTTTATACTCGTATCCCTCATGGTACTGTTTGTCGTATCACTGGTGACAAACAAATTTTCAGACCTGAGTACACAGGAGGTTACATACACTGAATTTATCCAGCAATTGGAAAAAGGTAATGTAGCAACTGTAGATTTTGATTCATCACAGATTAATTACACACTTGTGGATGAAAAAGCTGCATATGATGTCACATATTACACAGGTTATATATCAGACCCAGAGCTGATTCAGGAGTTAAAGACTGCTCAGACCTCTGAAGGCAAGGATGTCATTGTGAGGGCAGCAGTGCCGGACAACACATCAGCATGGGTATTAAATATCTTAAGCTTTATCATTCCACTTGTTTTACTGTGGATACTCTTAGGCTTCCTTATGAAGAGAATGGGAGGCGGCATGGGAATGGGCGTTGGCAAGACAACTGCCAAGGTCTATGTTGAAAAATCCACAGGAGTCACTTTTAAGGATGTAGCAGGACAGGATGAGGCAAAGGAATCCTTACAGGAGGTTGTTGATTTCCTCCACAATCCTAAGAGATACAGAGACATCGGAGCGAAGCTTCCAAAGGGAGCCATTCTTGTAGGACCTCCGGGAACAGGTAAGACCCTTCTTGCCAAGGCAGTTGCAGGAGAAGCAGGAGTACCATTCTTCTCGCTTGCCGGTTCGGATTTCGTAGAAATGTTCGTGGGTGTCGGTGCATCACGAGTAAGAGATTTGTTTAAGGAAGCACAGAAGATGGCTCCATGTATTATCTTTATTGATGAGATTGATGCCATCGGAAAGAGCCGTGACAGCAGATACGGCGGTGGAAATGATGAGAGAGAGCAGACCTTAAACCAGCTCCTTGCTGAGATGGATGGTTTTGATACTTCAAAGGGGCTTTTGATATTAGCAGCAACTAACCGTCCGGAAGTACTTGATAAGGCCTTGCTCAGACCGGGACGTTTTGACAGAAGAATTATCGTTGACAAGCCTGACTTGAAGGGCCGTCTTGAGACCCTCAAGGTTCATTCAAAGGATGTCAGGATGGATGAGACAGTAGATTTGGATGCACTCGCCCTTGCTACAGCAGGACTTGTGGGTTCTGATCTGGCGAACATGATTAATGAGGCTGCTATTATTGCAGTTAAGAATAACAGACAATATGTAAATCAGGCAGATTTATTCGAAGCCTTTGAGCTGGTAGCTGTAGGCGGAAAAGAGAAGAAAGACCGTGTCATGAGCGACAAGGAGAGAAAGATTGTCTCATACCATGAGGTTGGCCATGCTCTTGTATCTGCCCTTCAGAAAAACACTGAGCCAGTCCAGAAGATTACTATTGTGCCTCGTACAATGGGAGCTCTTGGCTACACTCTTCAGACTCCTGAGGAGGAGAAATACCTTGAGACCAAGGAAGAGCTGCTTGCAAAGATTACAACCTATATGGCAGGCCGTGCAGCAGAGGTTGTCACATTTAAATCTGCAACCAGCGGAGCTGCAAACGATATTGAGAACGCTACAAAGATTGCAAGAGCCATGGTTACCATGTATGGTATGTCAGACCGCTTTGGAATGATGTGTCTTGCAACAGTTGAGAACCAGTACCTTGAAGGCCGTGCAGGACTTATCTGTGGTGAGGACACCTCAGCAGAGATTGACAAGGAAGTACTCAAGATTATCAACGAAGCATATGATGAGGCAACCAGACTTCTTGAGGAAAACAAGGAGGTACTTGATAAGATTTCGGAATACCTATATGAGAAGGAAACTATCACAGGTAAGGAATTTATGAAGATGTTCCGTGAGATGAAGGGGCTTCCTGATCCGGATGAGGAGAAGAAGGCTGATGAGGATAAGAAGGCTGATGAGGAGAACAAGACTGATGAAAGCAGCACCAATGCAGACAAAGGCCTTGATGAACAGGAAAAAGCATCTGACAGTGTAGAGATGGTATCAGAGGAAGCATTTGCAGAATCCACTGACTACACAAGCCCGGAGGCTGACAATAACAACACAGACATATTTGCAGAGTAGAATATGGAAAACACATTTAACATACAAGAAGAATTAAAAAAACTCCCGGATCAACCGGGAGTTTATATTATGCATGACAAAGCGGATGCGATTATCTATATAGGAAAGGCAAAGAGCCTGACTAAGAGAGTCCACCAGTATTTTCAGAAGAGTCATGATGAGGGTATAAAGAAGCGGCAGATGGTGGAACATATCGACCATTTCGAGTACATTATTACGGACTCGGAGCTGGAAGCACTGGTATTGGAGTGTAACCTGATAAAGGAGCACACACCCAAGTACAACACCATGCTTCGCGATGACAAGACCTATCCATATATCAAAGTCACCATTGGAGAGGATTATCCAAGGGTGCTTTTTTCACGGGATATGAAGAAAGACAAATCCAGATATTTTGGCCCCTACACCAGTGTTACAGCAGTCAGAGACAGCATAGATTTGATTAATAAAATATATAAGCTCAGAACCTGCAACAGGAAGCTGCCAAGGGACACCGGCATGGACAGACCCTGCCTGAATTACCACATACACCAGTGTGCAGCACCCTGTCAGGGTTATATATCCAGGGAAGAGTACAGGGAGAGGGTAAATGCTGCTCTGGAATTTCTAAATGGTAATTTTGGTCTGGTGCTAAAAGATTTGGAAAGCAGGATGATGACAGCCTCTGATAATCTGGAATTTGAAAAAGCCATGGAATACAGAGACCTGATAAACAGCGTCAGGCAGATTGCCCAGAAGCAGAAAATTACCCACACAGACGGCGAGGACAAGGATATCATAGCCATTGCCAATGACGATACAGATGCTGTGGTACAGGTGTTTTTTGTCAGGGATGGCAAGCTGATAGGACGGGACCATTTTCATGTGCGTGTAGGTACAGAGGACGATATAAACAGCATACTGACAAACTTTGTAAAGCAGTTCTATTCCGGTACCCCGTTTATACCGAGGGAGATAATGCTGCAGGACACAATCGAGGATGTGGAAGTCCTTGAGGAATGGCTCACAGGCAAGCGTGGCAGCAAGGTATCTATCAAGGTGCCTCAAAAGGGTATGAAGGAAAAGCTTGTGGAGCTCGCCAAGAAAAATGCAGAGCTGGTATTAAGTCAGGATAAGGAACGCATAAAACGAGAAGAGGGACGTACAATAGGTGCTGTAAAGGAAATCGAGAGACTACTTGGCATGAAGGGCTTAAACAGAATGGAAGCCTACGATATATCAAACTTTAATGGCTTTGAGACAGTTGGCTCAATGATTGTGTATGAAAAAGGCAGGCCGAAGCGCAGTGACTATCGTAAGTTTAAGCTCAGAACCGTGACAGGACCGGATGACTATGGCTCTATGTATGAGGTCCTGACCAGACGATTTACCCATGGCATGCAGGAACAGGAAGAGATAAAGGAAAGCGAAAAAGAAGAGGAAACAGGCAGCTTTAACAGGTTTCCGGACATCATCATGATGGATGGTGGAAAGGGTCAGGTAAATGTGTGCATACAGGTGCTTGGAGAGCTGGGACTGAATATTCCGGTATGCGGTATGGTGAAGGATGATAACCACAGAACCAGAGGCTTGTACTACAACAACGAGGAGATTCCTATTGACAGGCACAGCGAGGGTTTTAAGCTTATTACCAGAATTCAGGATGAAGCCCACAGATTTGCCATAGAATACCACAGATCCTTAAGAAGCAAGGCGCAGATACATTCGGTTCTGGATGACATAGAGGGAATTGGAGAGACCAGAAGGAAAGCCCTGATGCGCAGATACCAGTCACTTGATAAAATCAGGGAGGCATCAATAGAGGATTTGGCACTGACAGAATCCATGAATGAGCGGGCGGCTAAGCAGGTTTATGATTTTTTTCATAACAAGGACACAAGACGATAATTTTGTGGTATACTACTCTTGATATTTTGCCTTTTTATGGCAGACGATTAGAAGGGGGATTCAGATATGCTGAGCAGTAAAAGTGGAGTATCGGTTGCTAAGGTGGCGGAGCTGTTAGATTTAAAGAATTACACAAGCGACATTGATTTAAAAAACAGAAGAATTGAGTGTAGTGATATCAACAGACCAGCCCTTCAGCTTACAGGCTATTTCGAGCACTTCGAGCAGTCTCGTATACAGATAATAGGAAACGTTGAATACACATATATCCAGCAGTTGTCAGATGAGGAAAAGCATCACAGATACAGTGAGCTTATGAAATTTGACATACCTTGCGTTATATTCTGCCGTGATTTAAAGCCGGGGGATGTTTTCATGGAGGAAGCCAAGAAGCAGAGCATTCCTGTACTGGGAACAGATAAGCCGACATCAGAGTTCGTGGCAGAGCTTATATACTGTCTGGGTGAGCAGCTTGCGCCATGTATTTCAGTGCATGGAGTACTGGTAGACGTATATGGCGAGGGTGTTATGATTACCGGCGAGAGTGGAATTGGTAAGAGCGAGGCAGCTCTTGAGCTTATCAGAAGAGGACATCGTCTGGTAACAGATGATGTAGTGGAAATCAGAAAGATAAATGACCATACCCTCATGGGAACATCACCTGACATCACACGTCATTTCATCGAGCTTAGAGGAATTGGCATCATTGATGTAAAGACCCTCTATGGAGTAGAGTGTGTCAAGGAAAAACAGCAGATAGATTTGGTAATCAAGCTTGAGGACTGGAAAAAGGAAGCAGAGTATGACAGACTCGGACTTGAGGAAGAATATATAGAGTATCTTGGCAACAAGGTAGTATGTCATTCACTGCCAATCAGACCAGGACGTAACTTAGCAGTTATCTGCGAAACAGCCGCAGTTAACCATAGACAAAAGAAGATGGGATACAATGCCGCACAGGAATTGTACCGCCGCGTTCAGGCAAATCTTACAAAGAATTCGGAGGACTAATTAGAGATGGAAAGAAAGAACGCATGGGAAAAGTACCCAGAGGGAAAAAAGAGAGACGAAGTATTCAAATTTGCAGAGGAATACCGTCAGTTCATAAGTAACTGCAAGACAGAGCGGGAGTGCACAAGCTTTTTATATGAGAAAGCTTTAAAGGAAGACTTTGTTGATTTAAATGATGTAATAAAAAAAGGCAAGAAGCTTAAAGCCGGAGACCGTGTAGTAGCCAACAACATGGGAAAAGGACTTGCAATGTTTATTATTGGAAAGAAGGACTTAGACGAGGGAATGAACATTCTCGGAGCCCACATCGACAGCCCAAGAATGGACTTAAAGCAGGTACCTGTATATCAGGATTTACTCTACAAGACAAACTTTACACTGCTTGATACCCACTACTATGGAGGAATCAAGAAATACCAGTGGGTAACACTTCCACTGGCCCTTCACGGAGTGGTATGCAAGAAGGATGGCACAACAGTACAGATTAACATAGGAGATAAGCCGGGCGACCCTGTACTTGGAGTGACAGATTTACTTATCCACCTTTCAGCAGATCAGATGGAGAAAAAAGCAGCAAAGGTAATCGATGGAGAGAACCTTGACATCTTAATAGGCAGCATCCCGGGACCAGAGAAGGATGACAAGGACGAGACAATCAAGGAAAGAGTAAAAGCAAATATCTTAAACATTCTTGAGAAAGAATATAATATTGAAGAGGAAGATTTCCTCTCAGCAGAGATAGAGGTAGTACCAGCAGGAGAGGCAAGAGACTATGGCTTAGACCGCAGCATGATTATGGGTTACGGCCATGACGACAGAGTGTGTGCCTACCCATCATTTATGGCAATGCTTGACGTAAAGAAGCCAGAGTACACAAGCGTATGTCTCCTCGTAGATAAGGAAGAAATCGGTTCAGTAGGAGCATCTGGAATGCAGTCGCATTTCTTTGAGGACTGTGTAGCAGAGCTGGTGGGAGTACAGGGAGATTATTCCGACCTTAAGGTGCGTCGTGCCATGAGAAACTCAAAGGTGCTCTCATCAGACGTATCAGCAGCCATGGATCCACTCTTTGCCTCAACAATGGATATGAAGAACAGCGCATATTTCGGAAATGGACTTGTATTCAACAAGTACACAGGAGCAAGAGGAAAATCAGGCTCAAACGATGCAAACGCAGAGTATGTAGCGAAGCTTCGTAAAGTAATGGATGACAATGAGGTAACCTTCCAGACAGCAGAGCTTGGTAAAGTAGACCAGGGAGGCGGCGGAACAATCGCTTATATCCTTGCAAACTATGGAATGAATGTAATCGACAGTGGAGTAGCAGTGCTAAATATGCACGCACCATGGGAGATAATCAGCAAGGTAGACCTTTATGAGGCATTAAAAGGATATGTGGCATTCCTTAAGAATGCATAGGAGACTCATTTATTTGTGGAAATCGCAAACTTCCCACGTTATAGGTTGTGAAGACCTATGGGCATACAGTGTATTTCTCAGAAAAAATATGAAGTTAACCACGGGAACGAATCGCGGATAGGGCTTACAAATTTGTATAGCTGTGGACGTTGCGGAGACAATGGAACCTCGTGGCAGTTCATATTGTTTTCTGAGAAACAACTGTATGCCCTACGGTCCGCCACAGTATTGAGTGGGAAGTTTGGGTTATCGTATGATTAAGTAGAGCTGTATTGCTTGTTGCATAAGTAAAATAGTGTAGTGACGGCAATTATGTATGCGCAAATTATATTGAATCTGAATTGGTGTTCTTAAATAAATGAGCGTAAGGGGAAACTAATCTGTTTGGATGATTTGTAATTTGTCGGCGTTTGCCATAAGCTGAATTTGTAGAGAATGTAATGAACATATGAAGCGAATATACCCATGTATTTTAAAACTAAGCAATACAATAAATATATATCGACAGGCAGACAATAATAATATACTGTAATGATATACACCAATGAATACGCCCCAATCAGCGTAGAACCAAATATAATAAGCGAAGCGATATTATATTTGTAGAAGTGTAGCAACAAAAGGGACTTCAAAACTTGAGATAGGAATATCGGGCTGGGCTTATAGATAATTTGTGGCTTGTGGAGGATGTTAGATTTTCTTAATGTTCTGTACGTTTCCCAGCAACCCGGCAACAGGACGTTGCCGGGAGCGAGACCTGAGCCATGGATGGCGAATGTCAAGCGGTTGCGTCAAATATAAACCAATAAAACCAGAACATTTAGAAAATCTTATATCCGTAACCCGTCACAAATTATCTATAAGCCCAGCCCGATATCCCACCCCGCACCCCAAGTCCCTTTTGCCACCACTTAGCAGATTATCGCAAGCACAACAAAGAAAGCAGGCAGCCATGATTCAAAATCTTATAAGCAAATACAACCTAATAGAAAACGAACCAATGAGCCGGCACACCAGCTTCCGAATCGGTGGACCCGCAGACTTGTATGTATCTCCAGATGAGAAAATCCTGCCCCAGCTTTTACAGGATGCAAAAAAGGAGAGCCTTCCAATCACAATCATTGGAAATGGCAGCAATCTCTTAGTGGGCGACGGCGGTATCCGCGGACTTGTTATAGAGATTGGAAAAGGAATGGACAGCATCAGCATAGAGGATAATGTAATGACTGTCGGAGCCGGCACCCTCTTGTCAAAGGCTGCGAGTACAGCAGCATCAAAGGGCTTGTCAGGCATGGAATTTGCAGCAGGAATCCCCGGCAGCATAGGCGGAGCAGTGGTGATGAACGCTGGAGCCTATGGCGGAGAAATGAAAGATATAATTGTAGATGCAAGTGTTATTACAAAGGAAGGAACCATCAGGACACTCAGCCTTGAAGAATTAGACCTCTCCTACAGACACAGCAGCATTATTGAAAATGAATATATTGTCATCGGTGCACGACTTAAGCTTCACCAGGAGGATGAGGCGAAAATACGTCAGGTCATGGATGATTTAAGAGATAGAAGAGTAGAAAAGCAGCCACTTAATTTCCCTAGTGCAGGCAGCACCTTTAAGAGACCAGAGGGATATTTTGCAGGGAAGCTTATAATGGACGCAGGACTTAGAGGCTATACTGTGGGCGGTGCCAAGGTATCTGAAAAGCATTGCGGTTTTGTGGTAAACAAGGGCGGTGCGACAGCTTCGGATGTTGTAAAGCTCATGAATGATGTGAAAAACAAGGTTATGCAGGAGTTCGGTGTTGAGCTTGAGCCTGAGGTTAAAATGATAGGAGAATTCAAGTGAGATTTGTAATTGTTACAGGAATGTCCGGCGCAGGAAAAAGCACAGCTATGAAAATGATGGAAGATATAGGCTTTTTCTGCATAGACAATCTGCCAATCCAGCTTGTAGATAAGCTGGTGGAGTTTTACGAAAAATTCGAGAGCAATATAGACAAGGTAGCGGTAGGTATTGATATCCGAGACAAAGAGGGACTTGAGCACATAGAAAGCACTCTCACCAGCCTTACAGAGAAAAAAGTATTGTATGATATTTTATTCCTGGATGCGGAGAATGAAGTCCTTATAAAAAGATATAAGGAGACCAGACGAAACCATCCTCTGGCCGGCAGGGAGCGTATAGAGAACGGTATCGTGCAGGAGAGAGAAAAGCTTGAGTTTTTGAAGGAAAAGGCAACATATATTATTGACACCAGCCAGCTTCTGACCAGGGAGCTGAAGCTGGAGCTGGAAAAAATATTTGTGGAGAATCAGGATTACAAGAATCTCTTTGTTACAATTTTGTCATTCGGCTTCAAGTATGGCATTCCATCGGACTCAGATATAGTAATGGATGTCAGATTTCTGCCAAACCCTTACTATGTGGATGGGCTGAGAGCCAAGACCGGCAATGACAAGGAGATACAGGATTATGTCATGCAGTTTGAGGATGCTCAGGTCTTTCTTGACAAGCTTGAGGATCTGGTGAAGTTTCTTATACCTCATTATATAGAGGAGGGAAAAAACCAGCTGGTCATTTCAATTGGCTGCACAGGCGGAAAACACAGGTCAGTAACTCTTGCAAACGAATTGTATAAAAGGCTTCAGAGTGAAAAAGATTACGGACTGAAAATAGAGCACAGAGACATAGCAAAGGATGCGTTGAGAGGAAAATAGTATGTCGTTTTCAGCAGAAGTAAAGACTGAGCTTGCAAAACAGGTCAGTAAGAGCCGGCACTGCCAGTTAGCTGAGCTTTCAGGAATCCTTCAGATGGAGGGAAAGGTGGTGACCAGTCCTTTTACACTTGTTTTGGAAACTGACAACCCACTGTTGGAAGAAAAATATATGGTTCTGATGAAAAAAGCCTTTGATATAGATGCGACAAAGGCTGTGGGCAGGGAGGAAACACTCAGGGTCTTAGCTGCCATGAAATGGATAGATAACAAAAATCAGATAAAGCTGCCTATTCAGGAACAGAGGACAGATGGGCTGATAGTACAGAATACCTGCTGTAAGAGGGCTTTTCTGAGGGGAGCGTTTATGGCGGCAGGTTCCATGAGCGACCCAAACAAGGCCTATCATTTTGAGATTGCCTGCAGAAATGAGGCACAGGCTGTCCAGATGCAGGAAATCATAAACAGCTTCGATTCGGATGCCAAGATTGTAGAGCGAAAAGGGCATCAGGTAGTCTATTTAAAGGAAGGCTCGCAGATAGTTGATATGTTAAACGTCATGGAAGCCTATGTATCTCTTATGAATCTTGAAAATATAAGGATTTTAAAGGAGATGCGCAATTCAATAAATCGAAAAGTCAATTGTGAGACTGCCAATATAAATAAAACTGTTAATGCTGCGGTAAAACAGATACAGGATATAGAGCTTATAAGAGATATGAGAGGGCTGGACAGCCTTCCGCAAAATCTGAGAGAGATGGCTCTTCTCAGACTTGAATATCCAGATGCTCCCTTAAAGGAGCTTGGAAGTTATCTTGAGCCCCCGGTGGGCAAAAGCGGCGTAAATCACAGATTACGTAAATTATCAGCAATTGCGGAGGAATTAAGATAAGATGAAATTATTATTTGTTTTTAACCCAAGATCCGGAAAAGGTTTAATCAAAGAGCATTTGGTAGATATAGTTGATGTGATGGTAAAGGCTGGATATGAGGTAACAATCTACACCACCCAGTCACAGGGGGACGCCATTAGAAAAGTAAGAGAAGAGGCAAAGTACTACGACAGAGTAGTATGCAGCGGTGGCGATGGAACACTGGATGAGGTTGTAACCGGAATGCAGCAGAGTGAGGTAAATGTGCCGATTGGATATATTCCGGCAGGAAGTACCAACGATTTTGCCAATTCACTTGGTATACCAAAGGACATGGTAGACGCTGCAAAGGCAGCAGTCGGTGACAATCCATTCCCATGTGATGTGGGATATTTTAACGGCGATACCTTTGTCTATGTGGCAGCCTTCGGACTTTTTACAGAAGTATCATATAAGACACCACAGCAGCTTAAAAATGTGCTTGGACATGCAGCCTACATACTTGAAGGAGCAAAACAGCTCCACGATATACCATCCTTTACCATGCAGATAGAGCATGATGGACAGGTATTTCAGGACAAGTTCATATATGGAATGGTAACAAACTCTGTATCGGTGGGAGGTTTCAAGGGAATGACCGGAGATGACGTGAAGCTGGATGATGGAGTGTTTGAGGTGACACTGATTAAGTCACCAAAGAACCCAATCGAGCTTAACCGTATACTGGCATCCCTCACTAACCTGATAGATGATACTGATTTGATTTATTCATTTAAAACAAACCATCTGCACGTCATGAGCAAGGAAAAGGTGGCTTGGACACTGGATGGAGAATTCGGTGGAGAGCATGAGGATTTGACCATCAAAAACTTAAACAAACAAATAACCATAATGTGTTAAATTTTTAACTTTATTTTTATGGGGAATATGGTATAATGAGCGTAGCAATGAGACGTGCCATGGGTGCTGAGCATGAATGAGATGTGCTAGCACAAGAGCGTTTATGATTAGCAGCCATGATAGGGCGAATGCCCGGACAGGCACTAAAACGAGATGTTTCAGTGCCTGAGCACGGCGGAATGTGGATTTAAAAGGAGGACAATTAAATGTTAGTATCTGCAACAGAAATGTTAAAGAAAGCAAAAGCTGGTCACTATGCAGTAGGTCAGTTTAACATCAACAACTTGGAGTGGACAAAGGCTATTTTATTGACTGCTGAGGAGTTAAAGAGCCCTGTTATCTTAGGTGTATCTGAGGGTGCTGGAAAGTACATGACAGGATTCAAGACAGTAGCTGCTATGGTTAAGGCTATGGATGAGGAGCTTGGAATCACAGTTCCTGTAGCACTTCACTTAGATCATGGAACATATGAAGGATGTTACAAGTGTATCAAGGCTGGATTCACATCTATCATGTTTGATGGTTCCCACTATCCATTCGAGGAGAACCTTGCTAAGTCTACAGAGCTTGTAAATGTAGCTCATCAGCTTGGACTTTCTATCGAGTGTGAAGTTGGTTCAATCGGCGGAGAAGAAGATGGTGTTGTAGGAATGGGCGAGTGCGCAGATCCTAACGAGTGTAAGACAATCGCTGACCTTGGAGTAGACATGCTTGCTGCTGGTATCGGTAACATCCATGGAAAATATCCAGCAAACTGGGCAGGACTTTCATTTGAGACTCTTGATGCTATCCAGCAGAAGACAGGAATCATGCCATTAGTTCTTCACGGTGGTACAGGAATCCCTGCTGATATGATTAAGAAAGCTATCGAGCTTGGTGTTTCTAAGATTAACGTAAACACAGAGTGCCAGTTATCATTCCAGGAAGCTACTCGTAAGTACATCGAGGCTGGAAAAGACTTAGAAGGAAAAGGATTTGATCCTCGTAAGCTTCTTGCTCCAGGAACAGAGGCTATTAAGGCTACAGTTAAGGAGAAGATGGAACTCTTCGGATCAGTTGGAAAAGCTGAATAATTTATACTTATTTATCCCAAGGCAACGCCCTTTATCCTCAAGGGGCAAAAATCCTTAGTCTGGGGAATGAATAAAATAACAAGAAAATAAAGACCTTGTAGAGCGGAAAAACCGTTCTATGAGGTCTTTTTCTTTTACTTAAAACCAATAAGCCTTTCTTTTATAATATAGTATGTGAATGCTTAACGGCTTCTGCGTTCAATTCCATTCTTTCTATAATACTCTGCTTTATCGGCATACATGCGCTTCTCTGATTCCTGCAATAATATATCCAGCTCTGTTGTTGCTTCATCCTGCCATACCATACCCACTGCCATATTCACAGTATTCTCTTCCATCAATTTCTTTAAAAGTCTGATGCGCTCTTCTAACACATCCTGCTCAATCTGCGAACAGAGTGCAAGAAATTCGTCTCCCCCTATGCGGAACACACCATAATCGCCAAATGCTTTACTCAGACAGTCGCGTGCCCTCAGAATCAGCTGGTCTCCCGCCTTATGCCCCATGGTGTCATTGACGTGCTTTAATCCGGTAATGTCACAATAGACCACTCCAATACTCTTCTTGTGGTCAATCTGTGAAATATATCTGTTCATGGCAAATCTGTTGCCAAATCCGGTAAGCGCATCCTTATAACTCATATCTTCCAGCTCTCTCATCAGATTCCTTCTTCTGATACATGACGAGAGGAAGTGTCCCGTAATCTGAAGCATATTAGATGTATATTCCAAAGATAAAGGCGGTGGGTTATCCACTCCATAAAAAGCAATGACTTTACCATCATCATATAACGGTACAACTACGAGGGTATGAATATCCTGTCTCTTGAGATTCTCATATTGCAAAGGATCGATTTCCCTGATTTCTTCCAGATCATGAAATACGATATGCTTTCCTTTCTGAAATCTGTGATACCAGTTTGCACAAATCTCAGGCGGAAGGTTCTGCAGATTATCCTTCTCCGGTTTTACTCCCTCTGCAACCCATTCATAGGTGTTATTGTCTTCGCCCTTCTCATCTTTCTCAAATATATAAGTTCTCTCACCATTCAGTGATTTGCCAAGGTACTCCAGAATCGCATGGATAGATTCATCCGGGGTTGCTGCCATGAGCGCAATTCGCAGTCCTTCGTTTACCAGCGCCTCCATACTGGTATATTTCTGGAGTGCTTTATCCTGTATGCGTTCTTCACTGATATCTATTCCGATTTCAAGCCGGTACTTTCTATGCTCCTGTGGATCTTCAATCAATGTATCCTTCAGAATTAGATATTTATCTATAACCGAATTATAATGACGCCATTCTTCAAAGAATCCTTCGCAGATTTTATCATTATTACACATGCCACATGGAATCGATGACTTCTGCAATATTTCATAACATTTTCTGCCTTTTATTTCATCCAGGGATTTTAACCCATAAGCTTCCAATGTCTTGCGATTCATATATATCATCTCATATGTCTCTATATCCGTAACATATACATACTCATTCATATTCTCGAAAAAATGCCAGATATTGATAATTTCTTTCATCTTTCATCCTCACATTTCCTCTAGTCTGGTTAATTGTGTCTATTAGATATTATAGCATATAACTATTATTTTTCTACATTCTCATTTCAAATTGTTGATTTCTATAACTTTGTACCAAACAAAAGAAGCTGCCAGCGGCAGCTTCTT
>ERZ1031095.29-NODE-29-length-44202-cov-21.255986_pt1 | contig 44202 bp, 34 predicted proteins | sample MGYA00517108_ERZ1031095 | MGnify/ENA primary metagenome ERZ1031095 (study PRJEB33719, sample SAMN04261275) | wastewater metagenome | biome: rural village; feature: human; material: feces | host: Homo sapiens | place: El Salvador | collected 2013-01-07 ... | reverse complement strand
ACTGAAGAGCAACAACAGAGATTTATCAGCAATCTTGATGATTCTTACCTCATAGGAGAATTAGAAGAAAGAGGTTTTACAATAACTAAAAAAACGAACAACAATGGATAACAAAGTATTTGACTTTCACGAAATTAAAACCTTTGAAGATGCTTGCCGACGGTTGGGAATTAGTTCAGAACCTTTTCTTATCTTATATACTGGCGATACCGAAGCATTCTTGCGAGCAAATGCACTTTACAAACTATTTATTATTCAAGAAGCTATTAACAATGGTGTTTGGCATGATAAGGATGGCTGGAGCTATTACCCTTACTGGAAGTTCTACTCAAAGAAAAAAATGGAGCTCATGAATGATGAGGAGAAGCAGAGAAAGGGTATTAGACAGCTCCTCTCCTGTGCTGCTGCGAATATTTCGGAGTATGCGGGTGTCCGCTGTGCTCTTGCGGATTTTCGTGGTGCGACTGCATATACGGATTCTGGTTCCCCCTTATGCTTTAACAACGAAGAAGCAGCGCTATATGCAGCAAAACAATTTGAAGATTTATTCTTCCAGTACTACGGAATTAAAGTAAAAGAATAACCTCAAAACAATATGGAAAAGAAACAACGAATGTTCTATTTCGGAACACATGGCGATTGTAAATATTCCCCCTTGCTTGTAAGGGGGAATACGTTGCCTCTTCCTGACTACTGCGACACATGGGATAATTTAAAAAATCACATGTACGATTGGATAATGACCAATGGATTTATTGCACAAGGACGCTTTTTGGACAGAGAGTGGACTGTGTATGGCAGACCTTGGTCTGTAGACGATAAACGAAGATATGGGGCTTTCACATCCCTATTTTGGGAGGGTGAGCACACCATCGATGAATTTGACGCGTTTATTAAGCAAAGTTCTTTTTTGCGATGTCAATTCTGCGTTCATCTTGAACCCAATATGGTAAGTAAAGGTGATATTGTGTGTAATTTCGATGGAACGCTAATAGAAATACACCACATTGGCAAAAAAGGGAAGGTGCATTACATTGCTTTTGCAGACGATAACTATGGATTTGGTGAAATCCAGCGTACCCCATACGTAGACTATTACGATTATATACAAAATTGCCACCATGCCACCCAAAAGCAGAAGCGTTGGCTAATGGACTGGATTAAAGTAAATGAATGAATATCCAAGGTCTTACAATAAAAACAAGAAACAATGAATATTGCAGAAATATTGAGAAAGTGCCCAAAGTGGACAAAGCTTTATAGTCCTGTTTATGGCGAAGTGGAACTGACAAAAGTTGATTATAATGAAGAGTATCCTATTACTTGTATAACAAAAAATGGATTTTATGCTTTTTTTACAAGAGATGGTATGCTTTTCTGCGATTATTCCGATACTGAATGTATGCTTTTCCCATCCAAAGACCAACGTGATTGGAGCAAGTTTTAAGTGAGTGACCAAGCGACTGACCAAAAACAGGAAACCGAGTTAAAGCCTTTCGACAAAGTGCTTGTGCGAGATAGAGATGATAGAAAATGGGGGTGTGACTTTTTTTGTCACTTAGGTGATAAGGAGGGCGTTTTTGTTTGCATTAACTCATGGTGGCACCAGTGCATTCCCTACGAGGGTAACGAACATCTTTTAGGAACTACAAATAAACAACAATGACACAAACAAGATTTAAGAAAGTTCCCTTTGACCTTGAATTGGCGAAGAAGATAACGAACAAGGAAATTAAGGGCCGCATCGTTACACGAGATGGGAGACAAGCAAGGATTATTTGTTTCGACAGAAAGGAAACAGATGATATTTTTGACCCTCCTAAAAACATAATTGCGCTTGTGGAGAATAAAGACGGGAGTGAAGGCGTGTTCGCGTTTAGAAATACTGGTATGATTCTTCTTACAGAAGAAACAGACCATGACCTCCAAATCGAAGTCCCCACCTACTTCCGCAACTACTCCAACTTTGTGCCGCAAAAGTGGCAACCGTGTTTGGTGAGAGAGAACGAAGATGAGATATGGCTTCTACAAGTAAGCAAAGGTAAACGCTGCGGTGATGGCGTGCTGTTCTACTGTCCCGATGGCAGCACTAATGTTTGGCGACACTGCCTTCCCCTCTCCAAAGCAACCCAAAGATTGATTGGTACAAAAAAGAGCTACGAGCAACTTTGTGAAGGACTTGATAATGAGCAAGGGTAAGATTGAACCATGCATGGCTGAGAATTGCATTATCCGTGAGAGCTGCTTACGATATGCGCTCAGCCATGCAGCAAAGAAAACTGACAAGGTGTTGCATAGATTTATCCTTGTAACAACGAAAAACGAATGCAGCAATTTTATGACAAACAAAACGATATAAGGTTATGGTGAAGTTATTAATCGAAGAACTCAGAGAGAAATACGCTATCCTTGATGAAGCTATTCAAAACTCTGATTGCGACCACGAAAAGAGCTATAATGCGCTTGATACACTATGCGAGCATTTTCTAACAAGTACCATTGAAGACAAGAATATCAATGTATTTGATTTAGTTGTCAAAGTAGCAAAAGATATGAGCTTTATTCGTGGTAATATGGATAAAGAACAAGCTAAGCAATACCTTAAGGATTGTTGGGAGAAAGCTTGCAAGAAGAGCCTTAAACAATTAGAACAGAATGACAAAGATTAAAACCTAATGCGCGAAATGTAGAAAATTCGATGGAAGACATTGCCACTTCGATTTTGGCATTTCGCCATCACGTGAATGCGATTCGTTCGCACCTAAGAAAGAAAGTAACACTCAAAAACAATAAAGACATGGAAGAGAAACAAATTAAAGAAACTCATTTAGACGATTACATTGGTACAAAGCATGTAAAGGCAGAATATATGAACGAAGATATAGCTGTTAAGAAAGGCTATGCTCGCAAGAATGAGGACAACCATGAATGGCGAAATGGGTATCACCTTCAGTACACTAACCCTGACGGAAGTACATACGATACATGGTCGCCAAAAGATGTATTTGAACGTTCATACAATGTGCAACTACCATTGTTGACCGATTGTATATCGAACGTCACGAATTAAGTGTTAGAAAACAAAAACTTGATAAATCACTTGATGACGGAGTAGAACAAATTGAATCAAAACAATTAAGCCTTTTGCTTTTCCAACGCTTACTCATGGACACATACATCGAAGTGTTAGATACTCGCATTGCGCTATTAGAGGACAGCTCATCAAAAAATTAATATTAAGCAATAGCATCCACCTCATCAACACGCATATTATTAATCCTTAATTATAACGGAGTTGTTGTTTGTTGTTGTTTTCAGCATGTCGGGTGACATTCGGTTCGTGACCGATGGTGGATGTTTCTTATCATGACGATAGAACAAGTAATACACATTTTGCGACTACACCAAAAATGGCGAAGAGGAGCAATTGATAAGCCTCAAGTGACCGCTAAAGAATATGGCGAAGCTCTTGATGAAGCGATTAGACAATTAAGTAAATTAAAGCAAAAACATGGATTGCATACTACCTAAAATTGGTACGCACAATAGTGCTACAGGCGAAAAAGGCAAGGGATTAATATCGTTGTTAGTAACACCATTTTCGAAATGCCAAGGCCGCGATATCGCATCCCAAATCAATATGGGATGTAGATATTTTGACATAAGATTCGCTATTGATAAGCATGGTATATGGAGAGCTGCACACGGCCTATGGACAAGCCAAAAAACGCTTGATAATATATTAGACGATATATATATTGCATCATGTAACCTTAGACAACCGATATATGTTTCATTCACATTGGAGAGAGGAGACCCTGTATTATGCAGAGTTTTTAGAGCATGGTTTGAAGCTCGCTATCCTAATCTATATGAGCAATTGCTAATTCCCACTTACATTGCCCACAAGCACCCCAAATGGACTATATATCACGTGTATAATGAGATTCCATGTAGACAAGGATTTCTCCCATTAGACGGACACTCTTGGCATACATATATCCCGATTCCATGGTTATGGAAAAAGATTTACCACAACCACCCAGAGTTTAACGCAGAGCAATACACACTTGTTGATTTTTTGTTATAGGAGCAAATGAAAACGCTAACGGCAACATTTTTTTTTGTTATCGTTAGCATTTTTCTTTGTTATCGGCAGCGTTTTAAGTTGTCTACTAATAGATTTTAGTAGATAAAGTTGGGAATAAAAAACACCTATGAAACGCGCATTGTACATTCGCTCAAAATATAACTTAAAATACAGAATTTATGATTGGAGCAATTATTGGTGCTGCTACTGCAATAGGCAGTTCTATTTTTAGTGGCATAAAATCGGCACAAGCTGCACGTAAAAAGAAAAAGCAGTTGGCACGTGAAAAGGCTGAAAACGAAGCATGGTACAGCAGACGTTACAATGAGGACGCAACGCAACGCGCTGATGCACAACGTTTGTTACGGCAAACGCAAGAAGCCATTCGCAATCGCAACCGCGAAGCAGCAGGAACGCAAGCTGTGGTGGGTGGAACTGAAGAGAGTGTTGCTGCCACCAAAGAGGCTAATGCTAAGGCCATGAGCGACACTGCCAGTGCCATTGCAGCGCAAGGCGAAGCTCGCAAGGAACAAGTGGAAGAGAGTTATCGTAATCAGAACCGCGCCATTAACAATGAATTGGGCAACATGGAGTCGGAACGCGCACAGAACATTGCCAACACTGGCGCACAAGCCATTTCGGCCATAGGCACAATGGCAAATGCGATTGATAGTAAGCCACAAAAGCAAGCAAAGGTGAATGCAAAGGTGAATGACCCATCAATTACACCAGCAGAAATGCAGACGTGGCAAAGGACGAAAGATTTATCAGAAGTACTTGCCAATCAGCAATCAAATGAATACTTGAAGCGAATTAACGGAACTACATTATGACCGACACTGACGAAAAAGATAAAAACAAGGTGGAGCAATCAGCGAGCGAACCCATTGTTCAACCAACGACTGATAGTTTACCCACCGACACAAACGCGCCCACTCCTGCCACCACGCAGCAGTATGCAGGTGGGTTGCTTGACTACCTTGACACGCTGCAAAAAGAGCGCGATAGGCTGAACGCATCGTACAATGAAGAGGAGGAACGAAAGGAGCGCAAACGGCAGTATCGCAACAACCTCATTGCTTCGATAGGTGATGGCATTTCGGCCATTGCTCGTATAGCATCAGCTAATAGGTATGCGCCAACACCCGACACTAAGACCGCAACTCCGTTAAGTGACGCATATAACAAGAGATACAACGACTACATTGCACGTAGAGATAAGGCAAGGGCTGCTTATCAGAACGCTATGCTCAATCTTAACAACAGAGATTACACAGCACGTAAGGCACTCATGGACTTAGCCCAAAAGGACAAGAACTTACAATCTCTCATTAACAGACGTAATGAACAGAACGAGAACGACAGAACTAAGGCTAATGCTTATGTTAAGACGCAAGAAACTCAGCAAGGATTGAATGAAGCTCGCAAGGTGACGGAGGAGGGTAAGCCAGCCGTGCAAAAGTCGCAAATTGAATTGAACCAAAAACGTGGCAATGCTGCAACTACCACCGCAGCAGCAGCCGTAATAAGAGCCAATAAGGCTGGTAGCGGAAAAGGTAGTGGTGGCAAAGGTTCAACCCCCAAATACCCTGTGTTTAATAAAGATGGTGATGTGGTAAACCACGTTTACACACGTGACGAAGCGGTTTCAGAAACAGAACGCATTGGCGGAACTTATCCAAAAACTGAAACGTCTGGTACTGTTGTAGATGGTACAACGGGCCAAGTGAAGCGAGTAAAAAACACACGCGTTTATTCAGCAGGGCGACAAGTAAGGCAACAACCCAAACCGCAGCCTAAGCCTACTGAACATAAAAAGAAAAAAGTAGTAAAGGGATTTAACGGACACTGATTATGATTAACGAGATTGAAGATAAAAATAACCGCAGAAACTTATATGAAGCGTTAAAAGGCGACTTTGACCTTGGCACAGCCGAGCAGTTTGAAAAGAGTATGCAAAGTGCCGAAGCACGCAAAAACTTGTGGAATGCCATTCATGAGGATTATGATGTTGGCACGTTTGAGCAGTTTGAAAAGGACATGATGGGCGACAAGGTGAAGCCAGAGCAAGCTAACCATTCACAACCCACAAATGCTCAACCTAATCAACCGCAACCACAACAACCACAACAGGCACAATTCCAGCAATCACTCCCCATAACGAGCAAAGTTGGGCAAACGGAGCAAGGCAATAAACAGATAGCGCAAGTGCATAATCAGCAAAGCTCATCGCAAGCAATGCCACCGCAAGCCACAATGAATGCGCCACAACCACGGCAGCAAGTTATGAGCCTTAATGACCGACAAAAGTTGTGGACGTGGCGCAACATAAAGCCTACCTTAAGTACTGGCCAAACAGAGCAACAATACAACGCGAGATGGAATAATGAGGTGGAAAATGTAAAGCGAAGAAACGACCCCGATGAAATTGCTGCATTTAATGCCTTTCAAAAAGAACTTGCACAGCAACAAGCCAAAGTGCAACAACAAGGCCACGCAGTAGTTGAAACAGGCAATCAACCATTTCAGTCGGAGAGTGGTACAGAGGTGTGGCCCATTTCGTTTAGCCGAAAGACAATACCTCACAACCAGGACTATGTGTTTACGTTACGTGCCATGCAGCAAGCAAAAGGCACGTATGACTTGCAGTACAACATTAAAGACCCCGAAATTCGCAGAGATTATGAAGCTTTGACTGCTCCCACTTATGATACTTATCGCCCAACTGATGCCATACTTGATGCTTCGCCAAGAGAAAAGAATAAGTACTACCAATGGTATGCAGCCTATCTTTATAGCAATGGAGGCGAAATGCCTGAATGGTTGGATTATACTGCCCAATTAAAGTTGCGTTCACTGAATAAAAGCAACCTTGAAAGTGAAGCAAAGCAATGGACCAATCTTGTTGAACGAACACGTAACGCACGCAAGTTCCGTGGTAGCAATTCCGTTTCAGACTGGCTCAACGAACAATATAACTTTAAGAGTGGCGACCCTCGCATTATAAATGGTGCAAGTTACCCTTACCTTGTTACTCGTGCTGGCTTAATTCAAACACCTTTGGTGCAAACCACGGGCCATGCCACTGTGGCCGATAACAGACGAGCCTACAATGAGTCGCTTCAATCAAACGAACAGAGTAAAGCGAACCCAGCGCAAGGCGATGTGTACTCAACATCGAGCATCATCAACCCCGAAAGATTTTGGGCCAACACTACAAAGTGGCAAGATTTAAGCGAAAGCCAAAAGGCTGCCTACAAAGATGAAGCCGACTACTACAACCAAATGCTTAAAGGACAAGCCAATGTGGGCTATTATAATGTTGGCAATGGGCAAAACGAAGAGGTGGAGTTTTTGAAGCACAACCGCAAGCAAATGAATGAGCAATACAACATGCTCACTGATAAAGAACGGACGCAAGCAGTAATGAAGCAAGCCGAGCGGACGCTAAATGTGCTAAATGGAATAAGCCATAACCTTAATACAAAATTGCGTTTTAGCATAATGGGCAAAGGTGTGGAAGAGGATAATGGCATACGTTCTGTTATCCGCCGTTACGAAAAGTTTTTAGAGGTTGCGCCACGTTACCTTGAAAAACGCAATTATAGTGCAGCCTTGCAGTTTTGGAACGGATTGACAGACTTGAATGGCTTAACATTTGGGTTGCTTGGTGTGGCTGATGCTGTATCATTGAACAAAATAGCCAACAATCCGCCCAAAGACTTGATTGAAAAGTTTGGTGGCGAAGCAAATGCTAAGAAAGTGATAGCTACTGCCATTCAGTTAGACAATATGGCCGAAGAGTACAGACAAAAGTTAGACTATTATGGAACGGGATATTCTTTAGGTGGTTTAACTCAATTCGGTATTCAAGCAGGACTACCATTGTTTAAAGGCACAGAGGCTGTTGGTAAAATTCTAACAGGCGGTATGCGTGGACTTGTTAAAAAGGCCACATTGCGCTATATGCCCAATACAGCAAAGCGATTAGGCGCAAAAGAACTGGTGCAAACCACCCTTGCTGAGGGTACACGTCAAGCCATGCGTGAAGGTGGCATAGGCGGTGCTGCTGGCTATGTGGCTGGCCGTTTAGGAGTGGCCAATGGGGTTTCGACCATAGTAGGCAAGGCTGCACAAGGTAGTGTTGAAGGTGTAGTGCTTTCAGTGCCACACGCTATTGCTAACGTAACGAACAACCGCACAGGGCAAGCTAATGTGGTGGAGATTAATCGTGAAGGCATAAAGGTGAACGACCAACCTTTTACCCACATGAACCAGGACACCGATGGAAAGGTTGAAGCAGACACTATGTTGCGAGAGTGGTCGCAATGGGTCGGTATGCGTGTAGGCGAAGTGTTTATGCCATTTTCAAAATATGTTGATGGTAAGGTAGCAAACGTGGCCAAAGGTGCATGGAACAAAAGTGTTGGCCGATTTATTGACGGGTCCTCATTTGCACGCATAACCGAAACTTTTAGCAAAGCTGCCAATGTTGGTAAGGCTGCAACCGAAGTGGGTAAATATGTGAGTGGCAACCTAAAACGTGCTGGTATGGGTGGCACTCTCACCTTTTATGCACAAACCAACCTTAGCGAAATGCTGAATGCTATGACGGTTGGAGATGTAAGTTGGGACGATATTAAGTCTGACCAACTTGACAAACTATGGGGCGCATTCGTTAGCAATGCTTATTTGGTGGCTCAAAACAACCTTGTTGGAACTGTTGGCTACTACAATCAAAAGATCAATTTAAATAAAAGCCTTGCACAATATGACGCGCAAGGGAGTGCTGCATGGGGTGAAACGGACTGGAATGGCATAAAAGCCGATGTTGACCGATTGATTGACAACGACAAAAACTTGCAAGCCTATCAAAATGGTGTATTGGCTAACGAGAACCTTTCAAAGCCACAGCGTGAAACCATATCGCAATACATTGCCACACGAAAGACTTTGCAAGCATTTGACTTGTTTGCCAAGGTTGGTAACGAAAAGAGCAAACCGAATGAGTTTGACATTCGCTATAACGATGCTTACATAGCAGGCACGCAAGTGAAAAGTCCTGACCAAATGACACAAATGCGTGAAAGCCTTGATGCAAGCCGAAATACTTTGGCTAACTTACTCGGTATTAAACCCGAACAGGTTGATGCTTTGTTTGTGTCAGCAAACCAATCGTTGGGACAAATTTATGAAGAACTTACACAACGATTTGTTGGTAATGAAAAAGCCAATTTGCCCAATGAACAAAGCGTAAATACCACTAACATAGAACCGATTAAGCGTGCAATAGACCACTATTGTACAGCCCTATCTATGCAACGAGGTGTGTCGGAGTCGTTAATTACTTCGCAACTTGAAGCCGTTCAAAAACTTGATGCAAAAGTAGATGCTGCCACCAACAAAGATAGTGGTATGATTGAGCGAGCCACTGATGATATGGGACGCGAATGTTATGTGATTAGTGGCAATGCTGATAGCTCGAACAATACAGACATGGTTGTGGTTCGTTATACCGAAGATGGCCGTGTTGCTTCACTTTCGCCCAAACAAGTTACAATTATACGGCAGACTGATGCCCACGAGTTGAAAAAAACAAATGCTGATTTAGTTGACTTAAATTATGAAGGCATACGCAATAGCATAGTTAATGGTAAAACGTTACCCGAACCAAACGACCAAGTGGTGCTTTACGATGGTAAGAGCCGAGGAGTGGCTACCATTGAGGGCATTAAATATGAAGAAAGTACTAAGGACGACACACATGGTGTTGCAGCGCAGCCTAAATCGGTTGTAGTTAAAACTGAAGACGGACGGATTATTGAATTGCCTATTGACACTTACAGACAATGGGTACGTGATGGCTTTAAGCACGATACTGAAGTTTATGTGCATGGAACTGAAAGCGACAATAGTGAAAATACAAATGAACCTACTGAAGGAACAGAGAATGCAACCGAAGCACCTACCCTTGCAGAGGGCCTACGTGTTTCGATAAATGGCAATGAATACACCATTGGTAAGGTGGACGATAGCCGTGTTGAACTGATTGACGAAAATGGAAAGGATTTTCATTGGACCCGTTCTGCACTTGACAAAAAGTTGAAGAGTGGCGATGCAGAGATTTTAGCTTCGAATGAAGAGAACACACAACAAAAGCCAGAGTTGCATTATGGTGATGAGGTTGAACTGAATGACCCTGATAATGGTGAGAATATACGAGGTAAGGTAAATAGTCGTGATGCAAGTGACGAGGTTGAAATCGTTACTGACGATGGCCGTGTTTTAAGATATTCTAAACGAGAGTTAGACAATGTGATTCAAAATGTCTATAACAATGGGGAGAATATTTGGAGTAAAGATGAAAACAAGACGGAAGAAGCAAGTAACGAAACGGACACCGAACAAGAACCGCAACCTATTGGCAAAGGTGTGTTCGGTAATATCTATGACCAATTCAAAGGAAAAGTAAAGGCTGCTTTTGACTTCTTGATGAAGCACAAGAGTGGCGATTTGCTTGGTGTGTTCCACCGCGATGAGGTTGGGGATATTGACCTTGTGTGGGGGAATGAAAATGGCGGTTTGTCGCACATCATCACAAAACACGTAGGTGAAGGTAAGGATTTTGAAACACCTGAAAAAGCTATTGAAAAAATAGAAGAAGTCTTGAAAGATGGCGAGGTGATACAAAATGGTCAAATGAGATATGTAGTATCAAAAGACGGGTATCGCGTAGCTATCAGAAAAGACTTTGATGGTGAAAAGAAAAATTGGGTCGTTACCGCAATTGACTATAATAGAACAAAAGAAGAAAAAGGAATTGCCACCAATCCCACGTCAGCCTCTCATGGTGTAAATGGGTCAGAGCTTGCTGCACCCAACAATTCCTTTGCCGACAAAGTTACGGAACAATCAGCAACCGCGCAAGCCGAAGCCACACAAAATGAGCCTATGCCCATGCACACAGTGGGTAAGGGCAAGAATGCTGTGCTAACGGAGGACTGGCTTACTACTACCCCGAAACGTGGATTTGACTACATATTTAGCGAGAGTGGACTTGATGCAGAAGAGGGACGAGAGTTTGTGAACAACAAACTTGCCGAAGCGCAGAAGAACCTTGATAAGGTGAAGAATTGTAAACCTAAAATGGGTACAAGCATAGCTGCATATAAGGAAGCGAAAGAAGCCTACACAACCCGTGTTGAAGATGCTCAAAAGGCCGTTGACTATTGGCAGAGCGTGAAAGCAGAACACGACAAGGTGTTGCTCGCTGAAAGACATGCTCGTGATGAAAAAGATAAAGCTTTGCACGAGCAAGCTGTGGCCGAGGAGCAACAACGCATACAGGATGATGCACGCAAGGCCACTGAACAAGCCGAGTTGGGCAGCAATGTCGTAGCTCCTACTATTCGTGATAAATGGAACGCATCTAAAAAGGAGAATGGCGATGCCGATGAAATTACTTTGCCTAATGGCGAGGTGGTTAAGGGACACTATGTGCTGACCGAGAGTGGGGCTGCAAGTGCTTCGCATCAAGCCACTAATGGCTTTGCCGAAACCGAAGGCTTCCCTATTGACGAGAATGGGCAGAGTGTGAACGACCGCGACTACAAACGCGACCAAGAAGCGCAACAAGTTACACGAAGTATGGCCACTGATTATGACCAACGTGCCTTGCAGTCGCCTGTGGTGGTGAGCCAAGAGGGTGTGGTGCTTTCGGGCAACGGACGCACAATGGCTGGCGAACTGGCTGCACAAGATGGAACTGACACAAAATATATTGATTACCTTCATTCGCATGCTAATAAGTTTGGCTTTACACCAGAGCAAGTGAATGGTTTTAAGCACCCACGTGTGGTGTTTGTTCCTAATGAAGCTATGCCTTACAACGCCGACACCTTTGCCAAGTTTAACCAACGTGAGCAAAAGAGCCAGAACAATACAGAGATGGCCGTTAAAATGGGCAAAGTAGTGAATGATGCGCTCTTTGGCCGTATAATGGACATGGTTAGCAAGTACGACACGTTAGGCGAATTTTATGCTGACGACAATGCTACTTATGCCGTAGTTAAGCAGTTGGCCGAAGCTGACATCATTCCGCAAACCGAAATGGCCCACCTGTTTGATGGTGGTAAGTTGAGCGAAGCTGGCCAAAGTATGATTGAGGGGGTAATGATTGGCAAGGTGTTCCAAGCCAACCCCGATGCAGTGCGCCAAATTACCGAGGTAAAGAGCATGCGCCAAGCGGTTATGACTGCCTTGCAGGACATTGTGCAAAACAATCGTTTGGGCGGTGGCTATAACCTTTCAAACGAATTGGCCGAAGCGGTGAACTTAGTGTACAGAGCGCGTAAGGCTGGCTACAAGTTGGGTCAACACGTGAGCGACTTTGCCCACCAAGGCAATTTGTTTGAATACGATGAAGGGGCAACTGTGGCAGACTTTAACAACATGGCCGTGATGATGTTGGCAGATGTGTTGAACGATGGTCGTAGCACACAACTTAAAAAGGTGATTGCTTTTTACAACGAGCAAGCCACTGATGCTGCCCAAGGCATAGGCGATATGTTTGTAGGTGGTGTAAAGAGTAAAACCGAAATTATTAACGAAGTAAACCAAGCATTAAAAGATGGAAAAGGAAACAATCGAAGAACCACGTCCCCTACAGACGGACAAAGCAGAGGAAGCCAAGGCAGCGAACAAGGCAATGTTGTTGGCACGAGCGGTACAGATGGCAAACAAACAAACGATACATCAGCAGTAACAGCCGAAGCAAATGTGGAAAGTGATGCAACCGAGGGTGAGAAATCTTCGGCAAAGGGTGATGTTGTGCCTTCGGGTAATGGTGATACCCCGTTGAGTGAGAAGATCGCCACCGCCTCAGCCGAAGTGAACACCGAACCCACCGAGGCGCAGAAGGAGGCAGGCAACTACAAGAAGGGACATGTGCAAGTCGGTACGTTCGACATCACCATTGAGCAACCGCAGGGAAGTGTGCGTAAAGGTACTGATGCTGACGGCAAGCAGTGGGAAAGCAAGATGAACAACACTTATGGCTACATTCGTGGTGCAGTGGGTGTTGATGGTGACCATATAGACGTGTTCCTATCTAATGACATTGATGGTTGGAACGGACGCAAGGTGTTTGTAGTGGACCAGTACAACCCAGATGGCAGTTTTGACGAGCATAAGGTGATGCTTGGTTTCAACGATGCTGACGAAGCAAAGAGCGACTATCTTGCTAACTATGAGAATGGTTGGGAGAATGGTCGTAGAATTGACGTGACTGCTGTGAACCTCGAAGACTTTGAGAAGTGGATTGCATCAAGCAAGCGCAAGACAAAGCCTTTTGGTGAGTACTCGTCTGTGAAGAATGGTGTTGTGCCTTCGGGTAAGGGTGAGAAAGATAATCTTCGTATGCAGAAGGTAGAGGATTATTCAGCAATAGATGCCGAATACTTTGCTGCTGTAGAACGTGGCGACCTGGAAGAAGCGCAGCGCATTGTGAATGAAGTTGCAAAACGTGCAGGGTATTCTGTGAGTTCTGATTATCAAGGAACATCTGCTTTTAATGGTGCAGCTCCTTATGGTAATGGCTATTTCTTGACTAAGGAAGAGCGTAAGGAAGCATGGGATAATGGCGACTTTGAGGGTGAAAGTACGCTTGGAGATTACATTGATAATGGTGTTGATGGTGGAAATTTGGAAACACTGACCAGCAATTCTTTATATCGTCATGCCGATGATATGCGTAAAGAAGCCATAGAGAATGTGCGCGATGTTATTGAAAATGGACGTAATACTATCACCATGTATAGGAGTGTACCATCTTCAGTAAAAGAGGGTAAATTCAGAAATGGTGACTGGATAACTCCAAGCCGTAAATATGCAGAGGATAATGCTGAACTGCATGGTTGGGGCAAGGACTATCGTGTTATAGAGCAGGAAGTACCTGTTGATGAAGTATGGTTTGATGGTAATGATATTGCCGAATGGGGATATGGTCGTGAGGAAGATTATGTGAATGACACAGACTTTGCCTATAAAAACACAAAGAACAATCGTAAATTGCTTGATGTGATTACTCGTGATGATGAGGGTAACATTATCCCCCCCTCAAAACGATTTAACTCAAATAAGGCTGACGAACGTTATCAAAAGGCGAATAAAGCCACCCAACCATCAAAGGAAGAGGTCGTTTTGCGTGATGCAGTGATAGACCATTTGCGCGAGAATGACATGGACGTAATTACTGACGAGGCTGAAGGACAGAGTGTGCTTGATATGGCGAATGGAAGAGATGTAAGGTTAAGTGCTAAACAAAAAAGAGCACTTGAAACCGCGACGATAGCAGACGAATCCACTAATAATGCCACAGTCGTTTCAAGTGCTGCTGGTGCAAAAGTACAAAATAATCTTGAAATACTTGCGGAAGGCTATCAAAAACGTCCTAATAAAACAAAAGGATTTATCACGGACTTGTCACGTAGTCTTGGTTTGAAACAGCATGAATCAAGTCAGTATGGAACGTTCGTAACGGGAAATGGTAAGACTGTTACTATCCGTGTGAGCAATCACAATGCACGTGTTTCAAATTTTGATAGGAATGGTGAGAACGATGGTATTAGCATCGTTATATCAAGTCACAAAAACAAAGGTTTGAATAATGATGGTGATGCTCATGTTACGGAGTTTTTCTATCCTAAACAATCTCTTGAACGTGCGGGCAGCAAACCTTTGTCTGAGGTTATACGTTCTGTTTCTGAAGCATTAAATAGTGGTGTTTTCAAGGACACGACGGGGCTTGCTGAGCGTCAAGAGGTGAATAATATAATAATTCGTGAGCACAGAGTTTACCACGGCAGCGGTGCGGAATTTGATGCTTTCGACCATTCCCATATGGGCGAGGGAGAAGGTGCGCAGGCCTTCGGCTGGGGTACTTATGTGACAGAGGTAGAGGGCATTGGTAGAACGTATGCCGAAAGCGCCAGCAAAAAGCCAACATATTTATATGGTGGTAAAGAAATGTCTTCCGATGAATTTCATGATTATGTACTGGGCGAGATAGGAGACTGGAACGAGAATATGCTTAATGACTTCATGTACAATCTTGAACGGCATGGTGTAACAAGAGCCAAAGACATATTGAAGAAAGGCGATTTGGCTCAATATAAAAAACTGTTTTATCAAAGCCTAGGCGATACAAGAAACTATGCGGAGGGGAAAATTAAGGCAGCACGAACCTTACTCTCATTAAAAGGCATTCGTATCAGAAAGCATAAAAGTCACCTCTACACCATAGAAATTCCCGATGACAACGGTAAGAATTATCTGGATTGGAATGGTCACCCTGCTGAATCTTTACTGAAAGATGTTGGTTCGTTTTTGGAGAGTAATGGCTTTGAGATGGTGCAGGATAGCCCTGCCAGATATGAGAAAGGCGAAAGCACCATTGTTTTGAACCCTAATGCGACTGGAGCTGATTTGTATGCGGAATTGCAGGAGGCTCTTGGCTCTGACAAGGAAGCGTCGAAAGCGTTGTCGGAGATAGGCCTCACGGGTATTAAATATCCCGCTGACTACATACGTGGTGGCCGTGAGGATGGCGCCAAGAATTACGTTATCTTCAACGAGAATGACGCGAAGATAACAGATCACGTGAGGTTCTTCAAAACAAAGAATGGCGAGGCTTATGGTTTTACAATAGGTGGAAAAATCTATATAGATCCCAAGGTGGCAACGAGTGAAACTCCAGTGCATGAATATGCGCACCTATGGGCGAGTGCATTGAAGGCAAATAACGCAAAGGAATGGCAGAATGTAGTAGGCTTAATGAAAGGCACATCAGTGTGGGAAGAGGTGAAGAAACTCTATCCAGAACTAAAGTCAGATGATGAGATAGCCGATGAAGTGTTAGCCACTTATTCAGGTCGCAGAGGTGCGGAGCGTTTACGTAAGGAGATGGATGATATAGCTAAAAGCAATGGCAATGTGTTTGACAAAGCCACAGCCATGAGTGCCTTGCATCGCGTAAAGCAAGCCATTGAAAAGTTTTGGCACGCAGTGGCCGACTTCCTTCACATTCATTACATCAGTGCCGAACAAGTGGCCGACCAAGTGATGAAAGATTTGCTCAATGGAGTTGACCCACGAAAGTTTGGCGACACGAAAAACGTGAAAGAGATTGACAATGTTCGCTATTCGCTGAAAGATGGTTCAGAACATTTAGAACGAGGTAAGGGTGAAAATGGAAATGGCGATAAGACTTTAGCAGGTGTTCACAACATCACAGAAGACAAATTGCGCAAAGCCTTAAAGTTAGGAGGTTTGGCTAATCCGAGCGTGGCTGTGATTGATACGGAAAAACAAGGCCATAGTGGTTATGGTGAAATATCGTTGATATTACCTTCTCAAATGGTCGCCAAACGTACGGGGCGGAATGCTGGTACTTTCTTTGGTGATGCTTGGACCCCCACTTATCCACAAGTAGAAAGAATATTTGGTAAGGGTGGTTCAGAAAGGGCAATGAAGGATATAGAGTCTGTTCCTGATGTGATGAAACGAATGACTCGCAATGCGATTGATAGTTTTATGGATGGAAGAGGTACAGATGATTTGTCCTATTTGTATTTAATGGAGCAAGGTAAAGCCCCCAACATAGTAGTATCAGAAAGAGAATTTCCCGAAAGTTTGCATAAAGAAGTAAATGATGTACTTGCGGGCAAAGGAAGTTTCTTAGATGCGTCTGAGGAAGAACGTAAAGCTATTCTCTCTATATATGTAAGGGAAAAGTTTGGTGGTAATATGGATGAATATGCGGCCAATCTTCAAGAGAAAATCCACAAGCTTGAAGCAGCTATTGCCAAACATCCAAAATCGACCTTTTTAAAAGACAGACAACTTCGTGTGGATGATATGAAGCAGAAAGGCTACGACCTTGATGCTTTATGCCGCTTTGTAGATGACCTTTCCCGTGATGAAAAGAATGCGGGTAAACCCTTGGATTTTGCAACCATGCAAAAAGCGAGAGATTATATTAAAGAAAATGGTTTGCAAAAAGACTTTGAAGCATGGGTGAATAATCTTTCAAATAGGTATAATGCAAAAGAGGTTATTTTTGATGGTTTCACTCCGAGTGGTAAAAGAAAATATGTTGATAACAATTTGGTGAATGTATCAAGAATCATGAAGCGAAAAGGGCTTAATGGTTCGGAGGGTTTTGGTGCATCGTTTAATAATTTCGCAGCAACTATTATGCAAAGTAGTGGTACTTTGAAAGGCATAAAGGCACGCAAACAGAACCTTACGTCGAATCATGATGATGTGGATGCTTTTACTGAAAAATGGAGCGAAGTATATAATCGTTTAGCAGATGTACTGAACCCCAATTCAAACATTGATGATTATGATGTTGGGTATTATCGTTTGGAAGAAACAGCTCTGCAAAAGGATCCGAAAGAATTTGCGAAGAAAGAATATGGTGTAGAACTTTCAGAAGAGGATGTTCAACAACTTAAGGATATGGTAAAATCCATTCGTGAGGAACGTCCAGCCATGTACTTTGAAACGAAGTTTGAACGTCCTGTTACCCTTGACGAGTTTGCAGCAGCAGTTGTTCCTAATAACCTTAGTGCAGATGTACGTAGCGGTTTGGAAAAGGCTGGGATAAAGCTTTATGATTATGATCCACAAGTTGAAGGCGACCGCAAACGTGCCTTTGGTGAAGCCGTTCATGGTAGTGATGACGTGCTGTTTAGAGATGGAAAAAGTCCTAAGGCATCTATGAAAAAGCGTGTATCAGAATGGTTATCAAAAGAAAACTTGCAATGGGCCAAAGGTAAAACGCGAGAAGATATATTTAAGAATTTTGGAAACGAACTTGAACCTATTGCAATTGTTCCATCTGGTTATTTAAAATATCTTGGTAATGGCTTTGAGAACAATGCTGTGTATTGTGGTATGGGCTACATGATAGACCATGCGGTAAATCATCATGCGGAAGAACCCGTTGAAAGCTATGAGCAAATTCAAGATATACTTGATTACCCTGATGTAGTAAGATTAGATAATCGTAAGGATAGAACTTCACTCATATTTGTAAAAAAATATGATAACTACAAAAGTGAAACAATCAGTGTAGATGTTGAAAATGGGAAATTAGTGATTCATAAAACATTAAACCACAGAAAAAAAGAGCCACACAAGGCTTTACCAAGTGTGGCTATAGAACGTCCATCGGAGGACGAAATTACCTCCATCAGTCATTCTCCAAACAGAGAACCCGCCAGTTCCGATTTTTCTGCTCTTGATGGACATGGCAAAGGTACGGATTTTTCTGACACCACACAACATTTCCGAGATATTCCCAAAGCCCCCTTTACAGTTGAAGAGGTAAATAATGAAATGGCTCAAACGGCCAAGGGAATTGCCGATGAAATGAATGTGGGCGATAACGTAGATGTGCTGACTTCAACCGATGGACTGACGGGACGCAAAAAGAATGCAAAAGGGTGGTACGACCCTCAAACAGGGCGCATCACCATTGTGCTGCCTAACCATAATGGCCGAGCCGATGTTGTTAACACCATGCTACATGAAGCCGTAGGGCATTATGGCTTAAGAGAACTTGTCGGTAAGGAGAAAATGAATGAGTTCCTTGACTTCGTTTTCAAAAATGCTGACAAAGCCACACGCAGCCAAATAGCACATAATTCAGCCAAATATGGTTGGGATATGCGAAAAGCCACAGAGGAATATATGGCAAGTATGGCCGAGGACGGAACTTTCAAAAATGTGAACAAACGATGGTGGCATCAACTAAAACTTGCATTCCTTAAAATGCTTCATAAGTTAGGCTTTGCTGGCTTTAGCGGAACAACACTTAGCGATAATGACTTACGTTACCTTTTGTGGCGCAGTTGGAAAAACTTGACTGAAGGCCCTGCACGCAACATCTATCAAGTGGCCGAAGACACGTGGCGACAACAACACTTAAAGGTAGGCGACTTTGCCGAACCTAAAGCGGTTGACGCAAAAACACGTGAGCAGAACTTATACTACCGCGAAGAGAGAGAACGCAAAAGCGCACGCGATGAATATGAACGAAGCGTAAACACGGCAAAGCATAAAATGAACCTTGCATGGGTGGATAGCATGTCGGGACTAAAATTGCTGCAAGACGCGATTGTACCCAACGAAAAAGATTTGAAAGATTGGGAGAATGCCTACATGGCCGAGAACCGAATGAGTTCGACCAACCTTGCCGAGATGGAAACGTACAAAAAGTCGTTCTATAAAGACCTGCTTGATGCCGAACAAGAGTTGCTTGACAAAGGTGCTATTCACGAGCAAGTGACTAACTACATGATGGCAAAACACGGATTGGAGCGAAATGAAGTGCTTGCATTTAGAGATGCCTTGAAACATGATTTTGCCAACGATAAGCAAAAGATGTCAGCAGCATGGAAGGCTTATAAAAACGATGCAACTGCACAACAGAACAAAACAGACTTTGAAAGTGGCAAAATCAGTTTGGACGATTATAAGGCAAACGACACGGCCATAAGAGAGAAGTACGCACCCAGTTACAAAAAGTACAGGAGCAAAGATTATTCGGGCCTTACCGAACTTACGACAGACGACCCAAGCATAAAGAGCTATCAAGACCAAATAGCTACACTCAAAGAGCAGTTAAACAATGAACGAGATGATGCAACGAAAAAAAGTATCAGAATAAAAATTGCGAAACTAAATAAAGAGATGGTGAACGAAGCAGAACGTATAGCTGAAAACTCCTCATCAAACTTTGAGAAAAAATACGACACATCTGAATTGTGGAACAGAACGAATGCTGCCACAAAGGCTTCGCTCACAAAGCAATATGAAAGTGGACTTTTGACAGACGAGGTGTATCACCACACACTTGATATGTTTAAAAACTACATTCCTTTGCGTGGTTTTGACGATGTAACAAGTGACGAGGTGTACAACTACTTTGGCAATGCAAAAGGCCAATTTGGCGGTGGCATACGTAGCGCAAAAGGTCGTAAGAGTAAGGCTGACGACCCCATAGCAACGATTGGCAACATGGCCGAGTCTGCCATTATGCAAGGCAATCGCAACCAGATGAAACAACACTTTTTAAAAATGGTGTTGAACCACCCAAGTGATGCAGTGAGCGTTGACCAACTTTACTTGCACTACGATGCTGCAACGCAAGAATGGAAACCTGTTTTTGCCGAGTTTGATGAGCATGACGATGCGAATGCTGTTGCGCAAAAGGTCGAAGCATTCAATCAACGAATGGAAACCTTATGCCAACAAAAGCCAGATGAGTACAAAAAGGCGAGCGAAGCTCATGACATTCAATACAAGGTGGTGGGTAAGAACATCAACGAACACCAAGTGCATGTAAAAATGCAAGGTAAAGATTATGTGCTAACAATAAACGGCAGCCCCGAAGCAGCGCAAGCATTGAATGGGCAGACCAATCCTGACAGCACGGATAATCCGTTCATTAAATTCTTCCAGTCAACAAATCATTTCATGGCAGCTATGTTCACGCAAAAGAACCCAGCTTTCATTCTTAGCAACTTGTCACGCGATAGCTTTTATGCAAACAGCATGGTTTGGGCCAAGGAGTCGCCAGCGTATGCGTGGAAGTTCAATAAAAATTGGGGCAAAAGTCTTTACACCTTGTTCGGTTTGATAACAAGGCAACGCAAGGGAACACTTAACATGAACGACAAAGTTGACCGAATGTATCAAGAGTTTATTGAAAATGGTGGTGAAACAGGTTATACCTTCTTGCACAGTGTTGACGATTATAAAAACATGATTGCAAAGGCACTGAAAGAAAGTAGACGCAGTGGTTGGAATCCGAAGTCGTGGTTGAAGTTCCTTGACAATTTAATCAATTACCTTGGAACATGGGCCGAAAACACAAGCCGATTTGCAGCTTACAAAACAAGCCGTGAAATGGGACGCAGCATTGAAAAATCAATTTGGGACGCTAAGGAGATTTCAGTTAACTTCAACAAAAAAGGTGCTGGCGCAAAGGCAGCAGGCAAATGGGAGGACGGAAACCGACTAAACGTTATGCAAGCCTACATGTCGCAAAGTGCAAAAGAGTTGTACGTGTTCTGGAATGCAGGAGTTCAAGGTTTGTCAAACGTAAGCCGAACTTTTGGAAAGAGTAAAGGCAAAACACTTGCAGTTGCAGGTTTGTACTTTGCCATAGGAACAGCACTTCCTATGCTGATGGCAGCTCTTTCACAAGGCAGTGGCGATGACGATACAAACTATTACGACTTGCCCGATTGGGTACGCAGAAACAATCTGTGCTTCTACACTGGCAAGGGGTGGGTAACAATTCCATTGCCAATTGAGTTGCGTGCTTTTTATGGCTTAGGAGAGTTGGCGCAAAGTGTGCTTTCGGGCAATGAGGAATACACTGCCACTGACATCGCTACCAAAATGCTTGAACAAGTGTCACAATTATTCCCCGTTGACTTTATGGAGGGCGGTGGCAGCTTAACCTCATTTGTGCCAAGTTACGCAAAGCCCATAGTTGAAGCATACGTTACAAATAAGGATTACACAGGCACACCCATTTACAAAGACGCTGAATACAACAAAAACCGACCCGAATGGACGAAAGCCTACAAGGGTACTAATCAAGCTCTTGTGTGGGCAAGTCGCTTGCTGAATGAGTTGGGTGGAGGTGACGATGTAAAGAAAGCAAATGTTGGAGTGATGGACGTGAACCCTGCTAAAATCCAGCACTTGTTTGAAGGCTATTTTGGCGGATTAGGTAAGTTCGTGTTCCAAACGATGAAGGTAGCTTCAATGCCTTTTAATGAAGATAATCGTGAACTGAAAAATGTGCCAATCATTAATTCTTTCTATAAAACATCTGACGAAAGAACCAAAGACAGAGCCATCACCAGCAAGTTTTATAAATACAACGATGAATATCAAAAGACGAAAGAACTGCTTTCGCTTTACAAAAAGGAATTGCAGGCCCCAGAGTACAAGTCAAAATTTTATGATTTAATGTATTCGCCCGAAGGCTTTAGCGCAACTATGATGGACTCATATAATAAACAACTAAGTGCTGTGCGAAAGGCAATGTCTGTAACTGACCCTAATAGCGACAAATACAAAAAGTTGCAGCAGCAACAAGTTGACATTCAAAAGCAAGCCGTAAAAGTGATAGAAGCGACAAAGGGAGTTGTTAATTCAGAAGATAAAGAAATGAAAGAACTTTACAACCTTTGGATGCAAGACTATTCAAATGACCCCAAAAAAGCTGAAGAAAGAAGCAACAAGACCATTGAGATGCGCAAAGATATAGTCAAACGTATCATGGATATTGCAAAGCAAAACAAACCTCAAAAAAAATAGCTTAAACACATGAAAAGTCGGCAACACCCTCCAACATAGGAGCCGTGCTGCCGACTTCAATTTAAACTTTTTACACACCAAGAATGATATTGGCATCAATGTTCAGTTGTTGGCTCATCTTGCGTGCAATGTTAAGTGTGGGTTCACAACGCCCTGACAAATAATCACTGATGCGCGAGGGGCTAACACCTAACAACTCTGAAAGTTTCTTTTGGTTTAATCCCATTTCATATATTCTCAATTTTAAGACATCATTTTGTGAAACAAAATTATATTCTAAAAAAATGAAGTATATAAAGTCGGGAATAAAAAGTCCATCAACGCAAGGTGCTTTTTCTTTGCATAAAAACACAAAACAATATGCAACAAGAAATTACCATACAATTACAATATGTGCTGAACAAACTGCATGAATTTACTGCTTACGAGGGAGCAAAACTCATCGTGCAAGACGAAACAGCCTACAAGCGAATAGCTACAACCGAAGTAGATGAAACGTTTTTGAAAAGTTGCATTAACGAAGCCATAGCCGACCTTTCATCTATGCTTGCCACGTATCAGCCTTATGTAACGAATAGCGATACAGGAATAAGCATAAAGCTCACACTGCCGAGCAATTTTGACACGTCACAAATAGCTGGATTGACAGATATAGCCACGATGTATTTTTATTCTTATGCGCTCTTCAAATGGTTCTCAATCATTAACAAGCAAGACGCTGAATTACAAATGCAAACGGCAACAAAAAATTTATTGTCAATGCGAAAACTTTGCACCATGCGTGCATCCCCAACGCGCAAGCAACCCACCGAGGTGAAGTATAAAAAAACTAATTACGAATAAGCAAGATGGCAAAACAAACGATTGAGATAAAATTGTACATGAGCGAACTTGTGTACGATGTGCAGCAAAAAGCGCACCTCATAGGCGATGCAATGCGCACAGACGAAACGTCAGAACAAGCAGCAAAGGTGCAGGACTTGACCGATGAACGCAAAGACGCTATTTTGCGCTCATTCGCTGAGTCGTATGCTTGTTTACGAAATGAGTTAAGCGAATATCTTGTTGAGACGAACAGATATGCTGACAACATTTTGCTGCAAGAAGAACGAAACAAAATCAAGCATGCACTCGTGTTTGGCTATCAAGGTAAGCCAGCAGCGCAAAGCGATGAGAAAGAAGATAACACCTTATTTTTGATGCTTCGCGTGCCAATGAACTTTAACCTTTCAGTTCGTGGCGACATTGCTCATGCCATGCACAATTACATGACTGACCGAGCAGTTGCAACGTGGCTATTGCTAACACCTGCAAAAGCCGAAGCTGAAACCTACATTAAATCAGCACAGGCAGCATTGTTAGAGCTACACACTGCCATGAACAAACGCATACGGCCCACACGTGTTCATGCACCCGAACAAACCCCACCCCAACAAAACGAATTGCGATATGAATAAAACAAAGATGATTTATGGGCCTTATGGCTATGTGATAGGCCCTGCCGACTGCATTGAAAAACTTGCAAATTGCCAGTGCAGCGCAAATAGTTCTTACGCTAAGCACAAAGTAACTTTGTTGTTTGACCGCGAAGCCCTACTTTACGACATAGCAAATGTGAGTTATGTTGAAGGTGATGTAATGCCGACCGATGATGCGCACACAAAGCACCAAGTTTTTGACATTACTGAAGACGGCAATGTTGACCGCGTGACACGTGTGCTTGACCTTGCGCATGCCATTTGCGTTGAAGAATTGTATCGTTTCACAAAAGAGCCGTGTGAAGATGACATGCAGTTAGACGATTTGTTTAAAGAATCCGACACTTACGTTATTGAATTGAATGTTTCGCAAAAGTTTTCAAACACTACTGCCAAGTTGTTAGAGCAACTTATTCATGAATACTTTGTGGCATCAGCTTTGGCCGACTGGCTATCAATAACCAACAAGGACGCTGCTGAAAAGTGGGCAATTAAAGCACAAACATTGCTTGACGAAGCAAAACGAAAAGTGAACATGCGCACAGGTGTGCTTACACGACCTTTGCGGCCTTTTTAAAAAAAGAATGATATGGCAAGAGGATATAAAACAGGAGGTAGGGTGAAAGGTACGCCCAACAAGCCTAAACCCTACAAGCAAATTATATACGAGTGTATTTCGAGCGGTGTGAGCGACTATTTTGAAAAAGGACTTTTTGCACAAGATGTTGAGCAACTTGAACCAAAGGACCGCATTACGGTGATGGAAAAGCTCTCGCAATATGTAGTACCCAAGCAACAAAGCCAAAAGGTTGATGTGGCTGCAACTGCAAGTGTGTCAGCATCACTATCGGATAAACTTAAAAATATGGCATTGCAATATAGTAGCAACAAAAAAGAATAGACATGGAACAGAGAATAGAATACAAGGGAATGACATCCAAGCCTTCTGATTACCAGAGCGAAGATGGTGAGATGAAGTTGGCTGTAAACGCTGAGTATAGAGATGGAGGGTATCATGCTGTGAGAATTCCTAAAGATGTATTTTTACAATATAATGGATTTGAGCCAATGTTTGTGCATATACCGAGCAATTCAACATATAGCATATATATAGGTTCAAAGAAAGATGATAAAACTCGTAAATATAAATTAAGTGCTATAATAAAAGATAACGATTCTATCAATAAAAACGAATATAAAGAAATAACATTTAGTGACGCAATAGAATACAATGATAAATCTATCATCGGAAATTTTTGCGCCATTGGAAATATATTGGTATTTACATTTAATTCAAAATTATACTATGCTTTTTATAAAGATGGTTCTTACAAGCTATCTAAAAGATTGCCACCAACCTTAAATATTGATTTCAATATATTAAGAAGATATGAGCCTAATGTTGGTATTAACTCATCTGATTTTCAAATGCCTAATTCAGATGAATACACAAACTACAATATGGCTAATGTAGACGATAGTTATCATAGTCTTTGGGTTAAGATTGACGATGCGAAAATTGTCAATTCAACGGAAATGACAATGTGCAAATTGCTGAATTCAAGTGAGAATGTAATTAATTTTAAAAATGCAGTTTTCGCTGCATACAACTCAGCCAATGCATATTTACAGAAGAAGGGATACCTATTAAACCCTGTGCTTTTAAGATATGCTTACAGACTATATGATGGTACTACAATCATGCCTTCAGCACCTATATTGATGTTTCCTCCCATTAAACCAATACTCTTTTACAAAGAATGGAATAAACATAATCGTCTGACAGAAAGAGCAGATGAACCATTATCAGTTTATTTTGAAGCTTATAGAATATTTGCTTCTTCAACTGATAATTCAGTTATGGAAGAATTGTCTAATAAATGGGGGGATATCATTAAATCTGTAGATTTTTTCATTTCTCCTCAAATTTACACGATAGAAAGCGATGAACTGGATTTCTATATGTTGGATGGTAGTCAACGAATAGAAGGGGTAGACTATGCTCCTCAACAAGCTATAATGAGTTTTAAGGATCGGAATTTTAAAGATTCCATAATGTCAACAAATTCATTTCATCTGATATGTAGCATAGATGTTAAAGACTTATCGAATAATATAGGAAAGTCAAAAAACGTAATGTTCCCATTTACAGATAAAAATAAAATTACCCCTGATGACTTAACATCTTACACTGAAAAAGAACGATTAGAAGAAAGTATATACGATAATTCAGAAATGGAGGTTGGCTCTATTCTTTCATTCAACAACAGAATATGTGCATCAGTTACAAGACGATTGCTAAATATGGATTGGGGTATATCTCATGTCGAAATCTACAATGAAACGAAAAGACCTCAAAAAAATTATTATACAGAATTTAATCACAAGACAACCTACAGTAGCAAGAAAGTAGAGATTGATAGCATAAAAGAATTGGTTTCCAAACAAAAGACAGACGAACTTAATATGTATGTGAAGGATTGTTTTGGCATTTTAGCATATCGAATTAAAAATGAAATAGATGGAGATTATTGGAGTACAAACATAATGTTAACAGAAAGTTTCCCCAAATATTTCTTCAGTATAGATAGTAGAATAGAAAGCATCGGTCTTATTAGCAATAATGAGGATGGCTCTAAAGTAATAATTAAGGAATTCAAGTTGAAAACGAGTGATTATCTTAATATGTCATACAATCTTAATGGGAGTTATGAACAAATAGAAATTACGGAATCCGATTTTCAGAATTTTCAGAACAAGCCAATTAGCATCTATACGCGAGGAATTGTCAAATTGTCTGAAGTAAACAACCCAATTGTATTTAAAGATGGTAACAGCACTCGGTGCGGTAGTGGTAATGTATTGTCTATAGTTACAAACGCTCATGCTGTAAGCCAAGGGCAATTTGGTCAATATCCTATATTTGCTTTTTGCAGTGACGGAGTATATGCCATTAGTATTGGTACAGATGGAACACTGCAAAATTGCTCACCATATTCATATGACATTATAACTAACTCAAAAAGTGTAGCAAATATTGAGAGAGATGTATATTTCACGACAGAGCAAGGTGTCGTGAGAATCGGTAATGAAGGCCGACAACTTTTGCTACACGCAGACAATACAATAAAATATACCTATGACAACTGCATAAACGACCATCAAGAAAGATTCATGAATAATGCATTTAATGGCATATTGCAAATTGGTAATCCCCCGCAGATGGTTGACCTTAAAAAATACTTAACTACAGGTTCAAGGATAGCCTATGACTATCCTCACGGCCGACTGATAGTTTACAACCCATTACATAACTATTCGTATGTGATGGAAACAGAATCGGGTATGTGGAGCGTTATGGCACAAGGATTTCATAGTAACCTTAACTTATACGAAGAATGCTTGATGGTAAAAGAGGAAAATACAACAGACGGGGATACTCAGTATAAGGTTTACAACTACTCATCAGATGAGGTGGAAGAGAATCAAAAGTCATATCTTATCTCTCGTCCTATTAAATTAGGCTATCCAGATGTTCACAAAACTATAAACAGCATCATCCAACGAGGGGTGTTCTGTAGTAAAGATGATGTTAAGCAGTGCTTATATGGTAGCAATGACTTATATAATTGGGTGCCAGTATGGTCAAGCAACAACATTTACCTTAGTGGATTTAGAGGTACAGGTTACAAGTATTACAGACAGATTCTGTTTCTACCCAGATTCAAACAAGAAGAAACATTGCAAGGCTCTACCATCACATATGAACCAAGAATGACAGACAAACAGAGATAGTTTAATATGGGGAATTTAAAAGACATATTAAAAGAAAACGAAAAGCGAAATGCGCAATTATATGCTACCTTTAACCCTGTAACGGGTGAAGGTAGTATACTTAAACGAGTCCATGTAACAATAGATGATTTTCCACTAAAAGAACAATGGTTGCCATCCACCATGCTGAAAGAACCAATTGTAAAGCAATTAGTTAAAGCTGGTAGCTTAAGCAACTTTTACAAGACATTAAATGAAGAAGCTACATTTGGGAATAGTGAATACGAATACCTTGTTAAAACTTTCATCCGCATAAGGTGTAAATATGATTTTGCGTTTTGGGCAGTGATGTATGTGCTAATCAGCAATAAGTTAGGTGGAGATGATATTCACTTTAGTTTGAATTATCCGCAGCGTATTCTCATTACACGATTTGAACAAATGAGATTAGCTAATATGCCGATTCGATTGATATTGCTCAAAGCCCGTCAATGGGGTGGGTCTACTGCCACACAGATATATATGGCATGGTTACAACTTGTGCAAGAAGAAGGACTTAATTCGCTCATTGTAGGTCATGTAAAAGATGCTTCATATGAGGTACGCGATATGTTCGACAAGATGATAAACGAATATCCAGTTGAATTATTGCATGAAATTGGCGAGGATTACGATCCCAACGAACCCAAACAAAGTGCTGTAGGTAATAGTGGTAACATAAAGCGAATTCCACAGAGAAATTGTAAAATAAAAATCGGTTCATACGAAAAGCCAGAGTCTGCTCGCGGTGGTGCTTATAGCCTTGTGCATTGTACGGAAGTCGGACTTTGGACACCAACGGACAATCGTTCTCCCGAAAAGGTTGTACGTTCTGCATGTTCGGGTATCACCTTAAAGCCATTAACAATGATCGTGTATGAGAGTACTGCAAATGGCACGGGTAACTTTTTTGAACGTGAATACAATGCAGCCAAGGAGAGTGACGAACACATAAAGAGAGGTGAAGAGAACACATCACAATTTTGTTCCCTATTTATTGCATGGTTTCAAATAGAACTTTACAGGAAGGATTTTAAAGATGAAGAGTCAAAACGTAATTTTGCACAGAGCCTTGAAGCTAATAAAGAACAAGTCTATTCGCCAACCAATAGAGCAGAACCAGGGAAATACTTATGGTATTTATGGCAATGTGGGGCAACTCTTGAAGCAATAGCATGGTATATAGATGAAAGAAAGAAATATACCGACCATGGTGATATGGCGAGCGAATACCCGACAGACGATAACGAAGCCTTCGTCTATTCAGGTTGCAAGGTGTTTGACAAGTTGTTAGTAGAACAATTCAGAAAAGCCTGTAGACCTCCACGTTATGTAGGTGATGTGTATGCAGATGGAGATGAAGGAATAGCAGCCTTCCAACACATAAAATTTAAAAACGATAAGACAGGACTACTTTGCGTATGGGATAAGCCAGATATAGACCCATATGAAAAAATAAAAAACCGATATCTTGTTGTAGTAGATATTGGTGGACGTTCTGTTAAAGCTGACTGGTCAGTAATATGTGTATTTGATAGAATGTACCTCATGAGTGGTGAAAGGCCAGAAGTTGTTGCACAATGGTATGGCCATATTGACATGGATTTACTTGCATGGAAAGCAGCCCAAATAGCTAAGTGGTATGATGATGCACTATTGGTTATTGAGAGCAACACTCTTGAAACGAAGGATAAGGAACGCATGGTAGATGGAGACCAATCGCAGTTTATTCTTTACAAGATAAAAGATGTGTATGACAATTTATATGCACGCGAGCAGAGCGAAGATGAGATACGCGAAGGCGCACCAAAAAAATATGGATTCCATACCAATGTTGCCACAAAGCCCATGGTTATATCAAACCTTGTGAAGATGGTACGTGAACACTTGTACATTGAACGTGATGAACGATGTTTGGATGAATACCTTACTTATGAGCAAAAACCTAATGGTGCATATGGAGCAATAGCAGGCAAGCATGACGATTTGCTAATGACACGAGCCATCGGCCTTCATATTGCTTATAATTTCAAGGTTATGCCATTACCCAAAATAATATCAAAACAAAGTTTATCTAAAAAGAGTAATCACAAGGTTAGTAAAATAACTGAAGCTGTTATATAACAAGATCTTCACTTTTTCCGTGCAGCATTAATAATCATTTTAGCTTGTGAAGGGGAAAGGTAAAATTGCGGTGCAGGACTATTAACGATGACATAAATAATGCGTGACATTGGAACACCTTTATTTTTTAAACGCAACTCTTTGTATCTACGAAATAACTCGCTATACATATTACGTTTTAGCTTATTTGTGATACCCGCATCACATCCGCGAAGCATTGATGAAACAGCTATAGCGGCACGTTCTTCGCTGACCCAAAAACGTGAACATGGTCGCAGGACAACACGTTTAAAAATTTCATCCATGTTGATATGTTTGCTTTCTGCAATTTCTTGTCTAAAAGCCCTAATAAGTTCAACTTCGCGTTGTTTCTTGTATGGAAAATATGACCCTAAGTGTTTCATAAGCAAAAACAAAAAAGGATAGCACTACAATGTAGAATGCAGCACTATCCTATAAAGGATAAATAATATTCATCTATTTGCAAAAGTAATAAATTTTCATCAAAGACGGAAATAAAGAAGAGGAAAATCTCTTATGATATAACTTTGCTATCAAGTATATAATACGAACTTTATGGAAGATGAAATAAAACAGCAAGAGGTTATGCAGCCAGAAGCGAAAGGTGAGACACCTCCTAAAAAATCAAGACGTGATATGCTACGCGAGCGGTTGTCGAAGAAGCACCCTGACAAGAATTTCGATGATGACGAGGTTTTCGCTAGTCAAGTTAGTGATGACTACGATGACTACGACAAGCGTTTGGCCGAATATCAGAAGAATGAGCAAGCAGTTGGTGATATGTTCGCCACGGATCCGCGTGCCACTACTTTCATAATGGAGTGGAAGGATGGAAACGACCCTATTGTAGCTCTTGTTCGTGCATTGGGTAAGGACGCAGTAGAAGCGGCTGATGATCCCGAACGTCAAGAAGAAATTGCAAAGGCAAATAAGGAATACATTGAACGAATCAACAAGAGTAAGGAACTTGACAAGGAATACGAGTCAAATTTACAAGAATCCTTGCAAACGCTTGCAGACGTTCAACAGCAAAATGGTTGGACAGATAACCAAATAGATGCGGCCTTTCAGCAGCTCTTCAAGATTGTTGATGACGCGATTATGGGTAAATTCAGCCCCGAAACTTTGCAGTTGGTAATGAATGCTCAGAATTACGACCAAGATGTTGCAACAGCGCATCAGGAGGGAGAAGTGAAGGGGCGAAATGCTAAAATCGAAGAAAAACTAAGAAAGGCAAAATCGGGTGATGGAACACCTCAGCTGAATGGTAAGAATGGAAAAGTTCAGCGTACACCATCACAGCAAAGCATTTTTTCTCTTGCATCGCAAGCATAAAAATAGAACTTATATAGAGATGAATTTTGAGCTTATATAGAGATGAATTTTGAGAAAATACAATTTATTGATAACCCCAAAATCACAATTAGCAGTGGTAGTACTGGAATTAAAAGTCAAATAAATGGTGTATCAACAATGGTCTCATCAGTGGCCATAGCCACTGGGGGAATGAAAGGAGGGTCACTCTTTGTTAAAAAAATAAATAAATAATTTATTATGCCAGAAGCAACAGAAACTATTCAGATGAAAGAACAACCTGCAATCACGCCAAGTAATGGAAGTGTAGGTTTTGAAACACAAGTAGCAGGCCAAGCTACAACCGTATCAAATGCAGCGAACGCTACAGGTGGTGTTGGCGCAGGAAACTTTATTGAGCAAGACCTTGATGCAGAACTTTTTGCATTTAAGGGTGATGATACTCCCCTTATGCAGCTCATGCTCAAGGCGAAGACGGTGAACGTAAATTCGCCAGAGGTCGAACACTATATGATAGACGAACCCAAGTCTTCAGTAACGACCAACAAGGCTGTAGAAGAGAGTACAAGTTCAAGTTCTTTTTCTCTGCCACTTGATGGTACAGAGCAAAACATTCCACAAGAGTATGGCACTTTGCTTGTAAAGGGTGTTTCGGGGTACGATGAGCAAGGAAAGAACGCAACTCCTGGTAAGGATTTGATGTTGTTCGTAACAGGTCGTGACTCAGAGGGTAATCCCGTATGCCGCGCTGTAAATGGTAAGCGCATGGTGGGTTCAACATTCTGCTCTGTTCCTGCCATTCCTGCTAATACTGAAATCGTTATTCTTTCTAACGCATTGTACGAAACGCAGAAGGAAGTTGCTCCCGATTTGATTGTTCCTCAGCCACGCGAAGTGTACTTGCAAAAACGAGGCATGAACCAAATTGTATCAGACTATTTTGAAAGCCAGAAGAAGCACATCCCGTTCTCGCAAGCACTCATCGCTGAACAAGCCATCACTAATTTTAAGACACGTTGTAATCGTACACTTTGGGCAGGTCGCAAGGGCAAGTTTACCGTTAACGTACCTAAATTGGGAGCGCAGACGGTTTATTGCGCTGAAGGCATTCGTTGGCAGTTTATGCGTGAATTGCAGCATACAGGCAAGTGGACCGTTGAAAAGATTATAGCATTGGCAAAGATGTTCTTTACAGGAGAGGATGTTCCTAAGACCGCAATTCTCTTGGCAGGTAAGAACCTTCTTGAGCAGATTCAGTGCATTGATTATTCAAAGCATCCCGAAATTCAAATAACCACAAAGACAAATCCTGTTGGTTGGGTAGTAACCAATTTCCACACAGTATTTGGTGACATTGAAATTAAGAGAGAACCTACTCTTGATAAATTAGGGTGGAGCAACTCAGGTGCTTTGCTTGGCGAGAACCGATTGGTACATTATAAGCGTACAAGCGACCATGAATTCTCTGACCGAGTAGAAGGCGAAGAAGCTACACGCAAGGGTATGATTGTATGGGATTGCCTTGCATTGAAGGGAGGTTGCCATATTTTCATTAATGGCGAAGGTGATAACACGAACGAAAGTGCAACAACATTCTCAATGTGGGATAAAGACACCGCACCCGAAACTACAGAAGGTGTAGTTTACTATCTTATCAACGATTGCTCTGCAATTAGCAAGTCGGCAAAGGCTGGTACAATGTGGCAGTATAAAGATACTAAATGGGTAGAATACACAGGTGAGATTTATGGTTAACTAATCGCAATGTCAGACTTACACACCATGTAGTCTGGCATTGCGATCATAACGACAATACAATGAATAAGACATTAAAGGCATATGGCGTTTATGGTTTGATGGATTGGCAACCATTGCTAAATGTCGGGAAGGCGAAGTTTCAGCCTTTGTTTAGCGGTGGCGGTGCAACCGCATATGGAGAGACTCCTGCAAAATATGTTACATCGAATCCAGTATGCCAACATATTATAGAGAATAGTCACTATTTTCAATCTGGGTATATTAAATTGCTCTATGAACATAACTTGAATGAGAATAAAGCAGATGAGAATAAAGCAGATGAAATTAAAGATGATACGAACGAAGGTGAATTGCTAAAAGAAGTAAGTTTTAGTTCATTAGGTGATGCATCAGCTTATCTTAACGAGAATTTCAACATACCTAAAAACAAGTTGCGTACGCGTGAATCCATTATAGAAGTTGGGAAGGATAATGGTATTGACGTAAAAATCAGTGATTAAAGATGAAATTGCACTCACTATCCAAGGTTAGACCCGAAAACTTAAGCGGTATAGATTCCGTTGAATCAGAAAGGGGGCATAATCCTTCAAGGGCTTATGATGTGCTTGCAATGGCACAAACTTTTTGGAACAATATGGATGATTTCCGTAAGGAACGTGAGCGCAACAAACGCTATGCTTACGGAGACCAATGGGACGATACGATAGAAGTGGAAGAGAATGGCTGCAAGCGCAAAATGACAGAAGAAGCCTACATACGCAGCCAAGGGAATATACCACTCAAGAACAATCTTATTCGTAGATTAATTCGTAATGTTATAGGTGTATACCGCAGTCAGAGCAAGGAACCTGTATGCAATGCGCGTGACCGAGATGAGCAAAAGTTAGGAGAGACCATGTCAACCGTGTTGCAATATAATATGCAACTCAATCGTATGAATGAGTTATATGCAAGGACTATGGAAGAATACATGGTAGGTGCATTTGTCATTCATCGTAAATGGTATGGTTGGCGCAATGACAAGTTAGATTGTTGGACGGATTATGTTAATCCAAATAGATTCTTCATTGATACAAATATGCGTGATTTCCGAGGTTGGGATGTAACTTGTCTTGGAGAAATACACGATATAACATTTGGTGATTTGGTTGAGCAGTTTGCTCAATCACCCGAAGACTATGAACGATTAGCAAACATCTATCGTGCTGCCAATAACATGAGGGCATTTGTTAGCACACGTGCGAGTCTTGGTGTGTCAACAAGACGTAAAGACATTGAATTCTTACTGAACACCGATGAATCTCTTTGCCGTGTTATTGAAGTATGGAGGAAGGAGCAGAAACCACGTATTCGATGCCATGACTACAACAACGGTGACATATTCAAAATAGACATTAAAGATAAGAAAGAACTTGTTGACGATGTTAATGCGCAGCGCATCGAACAAGGACGCGAAGCTGGCATGGAAGTTAACGACATACCTTTAATTGAAACAGAATGGTTCGTTGATAATTATTGGTATTATTACTACCTTACGCCATTTGGTGACATCCTTGCTGAAGGAGAAACACCTTATGCGCATAAAAGTCATCCTTATGTATTCAAAGCATATCCATTCATTGATGGCGAGATACATTCATTCGTTTCTGATGTAATAGACCAGCAGCGTTATTCTAATCGCCTAATCACATTATATGATTTGATTATGCGCGCGTCAGCTAAGGGGGTATTACTTGTTCCAGATGATTGCTTAGGTGACCAGAGTCCTGAAGATTTTGCCGATGCTTGGACAAGATTCAACGGAGTTGTAGTGTACCATGCAAAGCCTGGTGTTCCAGCACCATCGCAAGTTGCCAACAACTCTACTAACATTGGTATTAGTGAATTACTGAATTTACAGCTTAAGTTCTTTGAAGATATCAGTGGTGTTCATGGGGCATTACAAGGCAGACAAGGTGTAAGCAGTACAAGTGGAACACTATATGCCCAACAAGCGCAGAATGCGACCACGTCTTTGTTGGACTTACTTGACTCTTTCTCACAATTTGTTATTGATGCTGCCTATAAGGATGTAAAGAATATTCAGCAGTTCTATGACCAAAAGAGAACATACAACATAGCAGGACGTTCGGCTACACAAGTTGAATACGATCCAGATAAAATACGCGACACAGAGTTTGATTTGTCAATAGTTGAGTCTACATCAACACCTGTTTTCCGACAGATGGGCAATGACTATTTGATTCAGTTCTGGCAGTCTGGACAAATCAATTTGCAGCAATTGCTTGAAGTCGGTGATTTCCCTTTTGCAGACCAACTATTGCAAAGTATACAGAGTCAACAAGAACAAATGCAAGAAGGGCAAACGCCCCAAGGTATTTCACCCGAACTGAAGCAACAAGCGCAGCAAGGAACTAATATGGACGCAGTAAATCAACTTTATGGTGCTATAAAAGGAGGAGAAGATCCTACTTATGAAGAAGCAAGACAATGAAAGATTATGATATAAATAATATTGTAAGAGATGTACGTATTACCATAGACCAAAATATGAGCGAAAGTGCATTGGCTGGTTTTGGTGATACGGAGACTCTTGCACTTGACGATATTATTAAGTCAAAGATTGTTGATGCAGCTATGCTCATCTTCGATAATGCTCCTATAAATATGATTGGAGATGCTGCTCTATGTAAAAATGCAACGGTTAAATACAAGAAGGTATATAATTCGGACAAATCTTATTACGCTGAGATAGCTGTTCCATCTACATTCTATAGGCTTGTATCATTTAAAATGAATGGATGGAAAAAGTCTGTTACAGACGAAGACTTAATTTATCCGACTGATGAAGAATATGCTGTTCAACGAAGTAGAATTGAGGGTGTAAGAGGATGTGCAGAAAGGCCAATATTAGCATATATTCCGAATATTGATGAAGGTGATAATGAATACTGTTTTGAAGCATATTCATGTACTAATAACGATCCGTATGCTTTCACCTATCTTCCATTGCCAATGATAACAGATGACAACAAAATATCATTACCACAAGAACTTTATAAATCTATTGTTTACGCGACAGCATACCTTACTGCAATAGCATTTAATTCTGACAACCAAGCCATGCGATTGCTTTCTGTTGCTAAACAACTTGCAAAAATAGGAGATTCGATTCAGCAACAACCTATAGTACCTCAATATGATAATTCATAAAATGTACAGCAATGAAAAAACAATGGAAAGACATAGAGGGGTATAAAGTCAGAATGGATGTTGGCTCAACACGTGAACAAGCCTTGGGCGACAAAATGCCTGCCGAGGTGTTGTGCTTTACCACCGACAATCGCATTGTGATGAATGGTGAGGAGTTTCCCGACACAAGCAAAATTGTCGATGAAGTTCGTAAGGACTCTTTTGCACTTTACATTGAGGGCGAGGTGTTTGCGCTAAAGGCTGATGATACGGCCGAAAGGGTAAACGAAGTAATGCCACTCTCACTATTTAACAAAATACTAAGTGACATTGCAAGTGGCAGAGGTTTTTACACTGACACGGGGTCGGTTGAGGTGTATGTTCACAAAAGCCTAAGCGAAACAACTCTTTACCTTGAATCGCCTACTACACGTATTGGCTTTTACAAGCAAGCACGTGACGAACAAGTATCGTTATACGACATTAAGCCTTCACAAGTTAGACGGATTGAAGCTTTAGAAAAAACAGTGGAACAACTTAAGCAGTTGCTTACACTGGTTTAATTAATCATTATATAATCATTTTTTAACAATGGCAAACTTAAACAAAATTGCGAGTGGAACTATGATTGGTTTTACCGCAAACAAGACGGTTGCAGCAGCGAAGAATGACACTGCCACCAATCGTGTTGACATTTGCATGACCAAAGAGCTGTACCTTAATGGTGAGCGATTGGGCATTACAGATGCAGAGAGTACTTATTTGGCAAAAAAGATAACTGAGGAGAACAATGCCCGACTGCAAGTTGAGGTAATCACTTATGTTAATGGCACTGCCACCTCAGCACCTTATGTTGATAAGCAAGATGGCACGAGTGTTAAGGTGGTCGTTGCAGCTAAGTGGGACGGATTTTATGTTGCAGCCGACTCTATTACTTTAACTAATAGTGCTGGCACTGCCCAAACGCTTGTGGGCGATTTATCAAACATAGGCGCACAAGCCACTACTGCCACACTTAAGTCCGATGAACGATACACGGCCACAGTTACACACAAAGGGGTGAAAAAGGTAGTGTATTCAGCACAAATCAGAGCCTACTATCCCGTTTACTATGGTGTTAATTCAGCAGAAACAATTTCGGCAGTTACGGGATTGACCAAAAAGACTGCTACCGCATCGGCAGCAGGAACTTATGCTTTAACCTTTGCTAAGGGACAGTATGCTTATATCCTTATTCCTACGGGTGTGGGCAAAGGAAAGTTTGCAACTGCCGACAAGGAAGGTGTTTACCATGCCAGCGAAGGTGTTAGTGATGTTCCGTTTATTAAGCAGTCAACTAATGTAACTTATAATGGTGCTACTTATGAAGTGTTTAGACTCGCATCAGCACAAAGCGTAAGTTCACATGATATCACAATTTAAAAAGAGAGGAGGAAAAACAAATGGCGAATCCAGTATATATTAAATTTACAGGACGATTAAAGTCTACAGCCCAAGAAGGAATCTTAGCTGAAGCACAACAAGTGCAGGATGTCTCTCTTAATAAGAATCAGCAAGCTATAAATGCAGAATTATATTCAAAAGTAAACGCAGTTGGTTCTCAGATTAATACTGCTGTTGCTGGCGTATATAAGTATAAAAAATCGGTTGCGAGTCTTTCGGAAATTTACGCATTGACTTGTTCTGTAGGTGATGTATTCAATGTTACTAATGATTTTACTTTTGAAGGTAAGACCTACAAGGCAGGTACTAATGTGGCCGTAAAAACAGGTTTTAGAGCAGGTGTAGGAACTGAAGCAATGCTTGACCCACTTGGTGGTATCACAGACCTAAGTGCTTACAGCACAAAGAATGATGTAGCCAAAGCTTTTGCAAACAGATTCATTGTGTTGGGTGAAAAAAAGGCTCTTGGGGTTGTTGGTTTAACACTTAACCCATTTAAATTTGACGATAACACATCTTCAGATGATATTGCAAACTACTTTAACGGAACTGATGCACCTACCTTTGATGATTTGTTTAATGCAATTCAAAGTGGTGCTGCTGTTTACGAGAAATATAGTGTTCGTATGACAATGGGAGGTACAGTGGGTTCAGACGAATATGGAGTTCGCATGTTAAGTTTCGTTTCCGCTTATACGTTTAAGATGTATAATTCTACCGATTTAAATTCACATACTGATACTAAAGAAATTCATTTGGAAAACACAGACGTTAATGTTCTTATTTCTAAAAGAAGTGATGGTACTTATGGCGCTTCCAAAACTGAATCACTACAAAAAAGAACAGAGAATCGTATTGCAGCCCTTGAGAAACTCGTTACGTTAGCATAAAATATTATATCAATAAACGAAAAAGAATAGTAGTACTAACCTACTACTATTCTTTTCTTTTAATCATATTGAGTTATGGCAACAAAGAACTGGAAAGAACTTGAAGGAAAGTCTTGGAGATTAGATGTTGGATCTACTGAGAAAGAAGCGTTGACTTCTAAAGAACCTTCGAAATTGTTTATTACTACAGACAATAGTATAGTCATGAATGGTGAGGTTGTTGGTAATGTGAAAGGCCGAGAACCTTTACCTTCCAAGAATATTGTGGTATGCGCTCGCAAAGCTATTCCTCTACATCCCAGAAAAGGTATGTATTATTTTTTTGATAGAGGTATTAGATTTAATACATCAAGAATAAGAGAAGGTAAAGAAACTTTAGAGATTCCACCTTCTGGACTTTATACCTGTCATACAAGAGGAAATATCATAAAAGCTCTTGAACCTGGATTAATTCTTAATAGTTCGAATTATAGGACATATTTTAAATATTCTGATGTTCTTATCAGATCTTACGATCATCCTTGTTTAGTAAAAGTATGTAGAGATGGTTATGCTTTCGATGATGGCGTGTTGAAAGTTACTCCTTTAGAATCAGCCCTTATCAAATGTAATTTTAAGTGTAGAAAGAAATACTTAGAAGTCGTTTGTGGCAGAGTAATAAGAATAGTGCCACCATTAAACATTTCTTCATGTCATTATTTGAATGATGTGAAAAACGGATTTCAATTATATAAACTTATTCATAGAGTAGCATGTAAATACAAGTATAATCCAGATACTAATGATTATGTCCTAGAAAATATCAAAGATGGAGATGGCGTTTTTAAAGCAAGACGATATAAAAAAATTCGCTCTTTTCATGAATTAGAAAAAAAACCTAGATCTTTCTATTTTGTTGGTTTAGCAAGAAGAGTTTATATTCATTCAAGAAGAAAATATATATATGGTAATATAGTGCGATGTAGAATAGCTAAAGATACAATTCAAAATATCTTTTATATAAAAAAATTCGTATGAAAGCGTAAGGCTCGATGTAGTATAAACTAATCTGGACCATTTCAATCATACGAACGCAATGCAAAGATACAATAATATTATATATGTGCAAAATAAGCTGTAAAAAATCGCATTTCAATATAACACTTAAATACCTCAAATTGAAAGTGAAGCGGTAATTAGTGATGCAGATTGGGAGATAATAACTGCAAATATTAAGAAGAATTGGCAGAACAAGCTTCCGAAATAATAATAACAAATATACTATACTTATGACGAATACCATCAGCACAAGCAATGCTAACCCATTAGTCAACACAAGTGGAGCTATTATAGGTGGCACGTTCTATTCCGAATTGATACAAGTACTATTCGACCTGCGATGGCTTGTACTCTTTATAGTAGTGCTTGTTTTTACAGATTTTTGGTCGGGTTTAACTGCAAGCGTAAAAATTAAAAAACAAGACTTTCGCTTAAGTCGTGCATTGCGAAGAACTATCACAAAGTTCTTGGAGTACATTAATTTTATCATCTTCGGGCTGCTTCTCGCCAAAGCAATACTTGAACCTTTTGGCATAGGCACAGACATAACAGGTGGCGCAATAGGAGCATCAGCAGCATTGCTTATCGAATTTGATTCAATATATGGGCATATTTGCGACATACACGGCATTAAGAGTCGGTTTAGCCTAAAACGCATGTTTGTGGCCTATATCAAGCGTAAAAACGAAGATGTAGGCGAAGCAGTTGAAGAAGGAATGAAAGAATAGAAATAAGGCACACAAAAAAACAAAATCAATATGGCAAATCCAAACGTATTAATTCCATTCGTATTACGCTATGAGGGCGGTTTCGTGGACGACCCGAAAGATAGAGGCGGAGCAACGAACAAAGGCATAACGCTGAATACATTTCGTTCAGTGTATGGCCGAACTAAGAGTGTAAACGACTTGAGGTACATCACGAATGAGCAATGGCGAAATATCTTTATATCTCGCTACTGGAATAAGTGTAGTGCTGATATGATTAAAGACCAGAGCATTGCGAATATGCTTGTTGACTTTGCATGGCATAGTGGTGTAACAACGGCCGTTAAGAAGTTACAGAAAATTGTAGGAGTTACTTCTGACGGTATTTGTGGGGTGCAGACTATAGGCGCGATTAATTCAAGATATGCACCAGAAACATTCAATTTGCTGAAAGCAGCGCGCATAAAATATTTGCAAAGTATCGTGATGAATAAGCCTTCACAAACAAGGTTTATGAAGGGTTGGACGAAAAGAGTAAACGCTATCGAATATGGAAAACTCACTTATTAAGAAGTTGCGCTATTTGTTATTTGTTGTCGTGTGCGCGGTGTTCGCATGCATGGATACATCATGCTCGCGTAAGACCTATCACCAAATAACTAAATACGACACGCTAATCGTGCATCAGAGTGACACAATAGTTATCAATGATACAATTAGTAAGGTGTTAGAAGTTGTGCGCACAGATAGCGTTATTGAGCGTCTAACGACCTATATTGTTGTAGATAGTGCTGGCAACGTGAAAGAAAAGCAAGTGTATCGTGATAAAAGCGTGTATCACAATAAAGATGCGCTGAGAACGAATAGCCATGCGAACAATGTTCAGCGTGTACGCAATAGCAAAGAAAAGCAAACAACGATAAGTACAGAACAAAAGAAAGTCGCTGAAACAACTGCATTGCATGAAGCACAAAAGTTTGCTTTTTACACTATCATGACGGTTGCAATAATTGCAATCATCTATTATTACATATACAAGAAACGTAAGTGATTTTATTGTGTTTGAGTTGGCAAGCGAGGAACCGTGTGAGGTATCCTCTGCTTGCCTTTGTCTTTTATTCAATCAACAATAAAATCCGAAATAATGAAACAACTTGAAGATATATACAACAGAGTGGTTGAAGCCACCTTAGAAGCGAGTGGATTAACATTTGAACAACTCGCGACATCACGCACAGAAAGAAGTGTTATTGCGCGTGTGGTAATGATTAACACGCTTATTGAGATTGGCTTTACGGAGTTTGATATTGCAGCCGTTAGCGGAATGAGTCAGCAGCGAGTAAACACACTGAAGAATAGTGCGAGGTACAGGCTTAAGGGGCTTGCTGCACGGGTGATGAGGGAGGAGGTGATGAAGCGTCTGGTTACGCAATAGCGGAAAATAATCGGTGAGAATATGACAGACTGATTTTTACAAACAACTCACAAACAACAAACAAAACTAACAAGCAACTCACAAGCAACTTGTCACAATCTTTGCGGTATCGGGGGATATTCCCCGACAGACTTAATACATTTATAATTATGGACAATGTAGAGAAAGTAATCTGTTGCGACAGAGGGAACAACGATGCCCTTGCCTATGCAGCAATGGCGAACAAAAACAATGACCCTCTTGCAATGGCAGCTATGATGAATGGTGGTTTGGGTGGCGCGAACCAATGGCTTAACAATCCATTCTTGTACCTTATCTTCCTTGCTATGTTTGGTGGCAATGGCTTCGGGTTCGGCAACCGCAATGGTCTGCAAGATGCAGAGATACAGGGCCAAATCCAATCTTTGCGCTCGCAAATGGCCGACAATCACAATTCAGACTTGTTGATGCAAGCAATCAAGGGTAATAACGATGCTCTTACAACACTGGGTGCAAACCTTAATTGCGACTTTAATCAGTTGCAGCAAGGAGTGTGCGCGGTACGTTCTGCAATTGACCAAGTAGCAGGGCAAGTAGGCTTCTCAGCAGAGCGCGTTATTAACGCAGCCGACAAGGGCAATGCAGCCGTTATTCAAGCAATTCAGAATTGTTGCTGCAATACGCAACAAGGAATCTTGAAAATGGGTTATGAAAATCAGATTGCTATTCAGGGGCAAACCAACGCCTTGCAGCAAAACTTGAATTTCGTAAACTCATCGGTGGAGCGTGGATTTAGCTCTGTAGGCTATCAGATGTCGCAGGACAAGTGCGATGTGATTCGTGCTGGACAGGACAACACTCAGCGCATAATTGACGCCCTTAACAACCATTGGTATGCCGATATTGACCGCAAGTATCAAGATGCTCGCCTTGAATTATCTCAGCAGAACCAAACTGCCGCACTGATTGCTGCTTTGGGCAAGACTACGACTGCAACGACATGAGGAGGTGTTTCCAAAAAGGAAATAACCACTGATAACCATTCTATTGACGCCAACGAAAAGGTTGACAACGATAGCTTTTTCGCGAGGTCGCGAAAAAGGGCGAAATAGAAGTAATAACAAGCACGTGGGGAGGTGATTGCCCCACGTGCTACTAATAAGTTAAAATCATGCTATTCAAAGACATAAAGACTGGCTACCCGATTTACTTCCTTGACAAGGAGAATACAAGGTACTATCAAGGCAAAGCCGTGAGTGTTGCAGTTCCGCGTTACGACAATAACCAAGCCAAGGCTTTCGGTGCGCAGCCTACTGGTCTTGTTGTGGATATAACCATTGAGGCAGATGGTGCAACCAAGACATACACAATTCCCGAAACTGCATCAATAACGTATGCTGGGCATCTTGTGTTGTCAACTGACAAGGACGGAATACTAAGAGAGGTGGAAGCACTTAAAGCTGCAAGCGAGGAGGCATTGTCACAGGTTGAGATACACAAGCAAACGGTGATAAATTGTAACCAGTTGTTGGAGGATCTTAATCCTGCTTTTGCCGAAAAACGAGCGCAAGACAAGCGGATTGAGGGAATTGAGAACGAGGTGAAGAGCCTTGGCGCTGTCCTTCGTGATTTTATCAACGAATTTAAAAAATGATGATTATGGGAAGATTGTATATTGTGTTTTGCAAGGGTGGTGGCAAGTGCAAGCATTTCGACAAGGAAAGTGCAGAAGAGGCGGTAAGCCGCATATACTACACGACTAAGGACGGTACAGAGCATCACGGGCCGAATTGGAGCATGGAGCAGGTCCTTGAAGCAACGAAGGGGTTGCAGTTCAAGCCTTGTGTGACGGATTACGACAAGTATGTAGCGTTTAACGCTGCTTATGCCGACTTGTGCAAGACGTTGACAACAGACCTGATTATAGAAACAGGTCATGCGTTTTTCTTTGAGGACGAAGACGCGCCTTGCAACAAGATATGGCGGTATATGAAGAGTTTTGAATAAAAAAAGCGTGACACATCGTCACGCTTTTTGCTATAATCCGAGTCGCTTGATTAGGTAGTCACCTACTGCAAGGTTTTGTTCTTTTGCAGAGGTTTTTATTTTGTTTACTGCCTTTTGCGGCATTCGGCAGTATAAGACTGCATCACCGACTTTTTTGCGACCTGCGTTTGTGCGTTTGCCGCCCCAGTTGTTTTTATTCATAGATTATTCATGTTTTTTTATATCATCAATCTTAAATACCCAGCAGGACACCAGTGATGTCGAGGGCTGGTCGTTTTAATTTATTCTTAAATTCTTTCTTAATTACGTTGCAAAGATATAGCTTTTATTTTGAAATTGCAAGTAATTTCAAAATAATTTTTGCATTATATATTGCAAAACATATTTTGGGGCAGTAAAACGCCTGATAAGCATTATCTTTGCGTCCAGTAGTTCTTGCGAAAAGCGTAAGAAAAATCGCACGCACCTAAAAGAAATGCGTGCGAAATTGCGTGCTATTTGTTGTGGT
>ERZ1031095.28-NODE-28-length-44573-cov-7.629678_pt1 | contig 44573 bp, 75 predicted proteins | sample MGYA00517108_ERZ1031095 | MGnify/ENA primary metagenome ERZ1031095 (study PRJEB33719, sample SAMN04261275) | wastewater metagenome | biome: rural village; feature: human; material: feces | host: Homo sapiens | place: El Salvador | collected 2013-01-07 ... | reverse complement strand
TCATAACCGGTGTCTGCTTAGAGTTGTCCTCTGCAGTATACTCGAGCTTGAAGCGATAAATCAATCTGCTCAAATACCTGTTCCAACTCGGAAAGCGTTTCATATTTCTTTCTGAAACTTTCCAATTCCGACAATGCTCTTTTCAGCAAATCTTCATATTCTGTTGTATTCGTCAAAAATGTTCGTGTCGGCCGATAAACTGCATCAGATGTTCTACTCAATACCCTTACAGGTGGCGTATCTTCATTCTTAGGCTCTATGTATAACATTCTGATAACATTGCCAGCTTGTATTGTTCGATACTTTTCTGCGGCAACATCGTTATCCCACTCAAAGCATTTATGCAATTCGGTGTTTATTCCTTTTGCATATTCAAGAACTGTTTTTGGTGTTATTTCATTTAAGCTGCACATCTCTGCATAACACTTATTTGCATCAGCATTAAATACGCCATTTAATCTCCACTTCACTTTTTCCATACCCTACTCCAATTCTTCCTCTGCAGGAAATTGAAAGATAGCATTGCTAATGCATTCTATTTTTGACGGCTGATTTTCTGTTTGCACCATAATACCGCATTTCTTTAATCTTTCAAATTCCCTTGCCACATCTTCCGAAATATCAACATTCTGCATTACGATAGGCGTACCGATATATGCATCTCTAAGCATTTCCATAGCCTTCTTTGCTTTTTCTTCGGTGGAATATTCAGCAATTTGCATGTCATCATTAAGCGACTCAACACCTGTTAAATTTTTGTTCAGAAAATAAATTCTTGACCTAAATCTCTGAATAATCACCTCTTCGTATGGCATATCAAGCGTTCCGTCCTGTGATATAACTCTCATAGAAAACCTCCTCATCTAAAAAACAAAAACCAAATAAGTGCCACGAACGAATCAATGAGTGCTGCAATAAACACGATTGCAAAAACAACTCTACCAAAAGTGTCCTTGTAAGGAACGCCAAGAGCATGAAGTCTTTTTTCTGCTGGGCTAATGCCGGAAACAACAAACTTTCCTATAACGAAGAACAACACCCATAACAAAATTGCAATTTTTACAAAAATCATTCTTCATATCCTCCTAATCCTTCATAAAGTCCGGTACGTTCTCGTCATTCTCAACGACTTTCTCCGGCTCGACTGCTGCACTGTCGGTTGCTTCGGATTCAGCTACGACAAATGGTTCTGAATTGGCGTTCTCTGAAATTTCTTCCTGTGTAATCTGATACACTTCATCCATTTCAACTTGTGCCTGCCGTGCCATTGGGTCATAATTCTTAGGATATTTTCTTGTTGCGTTATTACACATTTTTCTCTGAATCATGCTTTCTGGAGTGTCAAGCCATGCACCGCTGATAAATGCTCTTGCAATTTCGCATTCAAGCATTTCGTCTACTGTCTTGCAACTTCTTAATGCATTGAGAACCTCTTCCTTTTTCTCTTTGATCTTTGCTTTTTCTTCCGGAGTTGCATCATACCGAGTTCTGGCAACTTCTTTCCCGTACTGTTTTTTAGTTCCTGTAATAACACCAAATGTAGCGTTCATCATATTCTGTTTTACATGAGATAAGAGGTTTACCTTAACGCTATCCCTATCAGCCGAAAGATATGTAATTGTACCATCTTTCAATTTGACCGGATAAACAACTCTTACCGCCTTGCTAGACAATCCACGTTCTTCCCACTCCGGCTCTGTAACAGTAAGTCCCTTGTGTTTTGGTGGAATGTATTCATCCCCCTCTTTGACAACCCAATAAGGGTACACTTGCTTTACGTCCTTGCCAAAATTTTCAAGAAGGGAATCATAGCCACTTCCTTCAATACCCATTTCGACTTGTTGCTGCCATATATCTTTTCCGTTTTAGTCTTTTCCGACATTAACATTTCTTAACTGAAAATAGCACTCTCTTGGATATGCGCTTGCGTTTAACTTAAGGCTTGCGCAACGCTTAACAATACCCCTTAAATTACTTGTATCAAGATTTCCCATATTTACCTTTGGGTTATTCTTTACAAGACCGTAAATGCTTGTCATGGCTTCCATTGCGCACTCTTTTGAGTAATCGTCCATATTCATTCCGCAAGACTTATAATCGTCAATGATAAGACCTGTTATAGCATTACTCCATTCGCTCAATGACGTTGTAAATGCTTTCTTTTCTGCAACTGCCGTGTTCTCTGCCATAATTACTTATCCTCCATTTTAAATCTCGTTAAATTTCTGCACCGCATACAACTCGTTTGGAGTCTTTTCCTGCACCTTGCCATCAACCACAACAAGGTAATCGGCACCCTCTTTCTTAAGTTCCACCTTGCATGACTTACCATTTACATAAAATCTCTTTGTTTTGATAACCATATTTATTCCTCACTTTCCTCATTTTTCACAAGTTCAAACTCATATGCGCTATTCATTGTTTCAACTACAAAATTGCCCTTTTCATTGATAAATGAACCGCAAACACGGCTTGTCCTTAATGTATTTCCGGAGTAATCCGTTCCGTCAGCATTTCTGACGTATTCAAGAATCATTGGCAATCCAATATGTGGGTTCGGCTTCTTTGTGATTCTGCCGATTCTCAATGGGTATCTGCCATCCGACCTTGTAATGTGCGTTTTTGCATCTCGAATATCAACAATGCGATATTCTTCATACTTCTTCACAACCGCCACCTTATCAGCACCGTAGGTTTCCACCCACTTCATATCAACCGATTCATCCGTAACGGTCAGCTTTGCCCCCTTGGCATTTACAACCGTGTCACCGGCTTTCACAGAATCCTCGGTGCGATACACGTAGCTTCTGGTGCTGTTTGGAAATTTCGCTTTGATATACTGCATTTATCTGTAACCTCTCTTTCCTTTATTTCTCATATCTTTCTCACAATACGGAAGAGAACAATGTCCGGCTCTTCCCCAGAACCCTTTACTTGCACTCTTCCAACGCTTGCATGACATACACCGCGCATCCGGCTGTGTGATGTTGTTGCTTGTCCCTACTCTTGACATTCTACACACCCTCCACTTTCAACTGTTTGTCCTCTGAAACGCTTAAAAGAATTAACTGTGTATCCATATCCGGCACATTAAATTCATTCAGCGATTCTGCGTTATCAACAAAAATAGGCACGCTCACGCCGTATAACTCACTCAATGAGCGGATAATATCGAGTCCGGCTACGATTCTGTGACCACTATTTAAGGTCGAGTACGGCACACCACTTACCGTACTCTCACAGCAATCTTTCATACCCCCATTTAACTGCATTTCAAACAACTTGAAGTTTACTGTCTTAAAGTGACTATTGATGGATTCAGAAACCTTATTCAGTTTGAAGCGAATGAACTCTTCCAAGAGATAAAGCATCTGTTCCTGGTCTGCAACTTTCTGCCCGATTTCTTTCTGTTCGTCTCTAAGCGTTTCGATGCGTTCATCAATCATAACGTTGTTAGCCGCCTGCGCGATAATCTTATTTACTTCGTCAAGCCGGCTTTTCAATTTTTCCTTATCTGATTTTGCGTCCTCAACCGCATTATCTGCACCCTTGGATTCTAACTCTGCAATATCAGCAAGCAATTTATCCTGTTTAGCCTTTAACTTGGCATATTCCGCATTCTGCATATAATCAGCGCATTTCGGAATCTTAGAAATCTGTTCTTCCAACCCTTTGATAATGTCTAATTCTTCCGCTTCATGCAGTTTCAAGGTGTTAATTTTGTCTTCCAATTCCTTGTTATCCTCGGTCAGCTTCTTAATCATTTCAGCGCACGCATTTCCATCATCAACGATCATAGCAAGTGTTTTCGCGTGTTCTTCATTAAATGCTTCGATTGCATCTGCCTTTCTCTGCGAAAAATCGGCTCTTAAAGACTCTATTTTATCTTCCGGCAATCTTTGTCCGCACAATGAACAAACCGTTGTAGATTCGTCAAATACCCACTTGGAATCATCAAACTTCTTCACTACTTCCTCGTTGTATTTTTTCACAAGGTCAGCTTTCTTAAGAGTCTGTTCAGAAATTGATTTCTTATTACCCTCAATTAAATCCTGCGCTTTTCTGATAGATGAACGAACATCCTCTAACTTCCGTTCGTGGTCATATTTGTGATTTTCAATCTCATGTCTCTTGCTTGAAAGCTCATTATCCATTGTCTGCGCAATAGCTGACATTTCAAACTGACAGTGCATTTCTTCGCTGCGCATTTCATCAATCCGCACATCAGATTTCTCCATTAAATCTTCAAGTGCTTCAATCTTCCGCCCTAAATCAGCTTTTAATAGCTCTTGCTCTGCCACATCCACATCAACCTTTGATTTCTCTGCTTCATCAATACGCACCGGAATTTCAGCCTGCTTCTTCTTCCATTCAGATAATGCCTTGGAAAACTTGGCGCGAATATCGTCTGTAGATGGTGCTTTCTCCAATTCTCCAATCAGCGGCGCATACTTGGAATCTGTCTGCGCAAGTTCAACATCGGAAACCTCTGCAACAAGTTTCATCAGAATATCTCGCTGATCCTTCCATTTCAGAGAAGAAAAATACTGCGGATTGGTCAGCATCTTAAACATTTCCTCACTCTGCGCCAAACCGGAAATATAAGCCTTAAATTCAGTTTCACTTTTCGGATAGCCGTCAATCTCATAAGAATTTGGGTTTCCCTGCAATGATACCGTATTAGTTCCACGCTTCTTAACCCAATTCTGTTTCTGAACCTTGGAAAGCGTTACTTCCTTGCTATCCACATCAAGAACGGCTACAACCTTGATCTCTACGTTATCAATGCGGTTTCCATCCTTATCCAACGGTCTGACATTGAATTTTTCCTCTCCGGCACTGTTCTTGTTAAACAGCAACCATGTGAACGCATCAAAAATTGTGGTCTTGCCTGCTGCATTCTGTCCTTTAATACTTGTCTTATTGGAGAAATTCACATCAAGGCTCTTAATTCCTTTGAAATTCTCCATATGTAACGATTTTAAAATCATTCGCATTTTTACACCCACACGATTCCCTTTATTGATAACTCATATGTAACTTTTTCCACAACGCGACCATCTTTACACGTTTTCTGATATCTCCGGCTCTGTAGTCTTCCGTATGCGCTTACCTTATCGCCTAAAGCAAGTGAGTCCGTATATTCTGCACACTTTCCCCATGCGATACAAGTGATCAAATCCTCTTTCCCGTTTTCTCTTATATTTTTGAGTTTCACATCACAGATTTTACGTCCAAGCGGTGTTTCTCTAAGTCGTTTTTCTTCGATGATTCCATCAAGGCTTACTTCATTCAAAGGACTTTCATCCTCTGCTTTTGTGATTGTATCAGCCATAACATACATAAGAATGGCTTCTCCGGATCCTGTTCTCACACGCCGAGTGATTATCTTCCCATTGACACATACCGTTCCGCTAATTCCCGTATCGCTGATTTCTTCATCAAACAGTACCGGAAGAATATCTGCAACACCGCTTTTTCTTTCAACTCCGATGAAAAATTTATAAAAAATCTTACCGCTTGATTTATGGCTTTCCCTTGGTGCTGATACAACATCACCGATCAGTGTTATTTTGTTCTCCATTTCTTCTCCTTTCCATTTCTCTGTCAAGAACCTTTTCAAAGTCCTCTTTATCTTCCTGTTTCTTTCGTTTCCCTGCCAAAAGTTCAGCAAGCATACGCTTTTCTTGTGTGGAACATCTTGTGCCACTTATATACACAGCCCTTACCATGCATCCTCTCTCATTCTGCGGTTTCTCTTAATTCGCTTGTCAAGTTCGGCTCTCTTCCGGTCTATTTCCGACCAGTAATACATAATTGCCGCAATTACCGCTCCGGCTACAAATTTAATTGCCACAATATTCCCGGTCGCGCCCTCACTATCCATATAGCACGCGGCAACCAAGGAATACTCCATTGCCGCCGCGCCTATGATGAATTGAATTACTTTCTTCATCCCTGCTCCTTTCGTTGTGTATCTTCGTTTCCCTTGCCCTGCTCACTAAGTTTCGAAGCAGAACTCTCTACCATTCCAAGGACATATCCTTTTTGAAAATCTGTCATATTCGGAATAGCATCACGAAGTTTTTCAACAACGCGCTTTTCCTTTTCACTCATTGAATTCACTTCCTTTCATGCGCAATATCTGATTTCGTACTCTGCTACAATGTTCAAGTCGCATCCGAAAATATACATTAAAATAGGAAGAAACTAATTTCTTTTGTACTTCCCATGCCAAATCATCCGTGAACGACTTGGCCAACATTAGATAGCCCTGTTCGGTAAAAAGATACATTCCGTTCGGAGCGGTTACACCAAATTCCCCCTTGGCTTCATCCGAATTTCGGACGAAGTAATCTTCTCCTAAAATAAAGTGTTTCTTATTGTCGTTAAATATTTTTCTCGCTGTTCCGTCTGGTCTTTCATGTACCATGTCAATGTCCTTAAATGTGACCACTCTTTCCCCTTTGTACTCTTTGATGGAAATATCCGCATTTCCAATGTGTACCAAATTATCCATACTTTCACTTCCTTTCTGTGGTATAATTCCCTTATCATCAAATAAGGGAGGTGAATTTTTGAACAATGAATATGTATCTGCCTACGCTATCGCTAAAATCTGTGGATGCAATGATTCTTTCAATGATTTCAAAACCAAGTACGACCAATACCGTGAAGAAATCAAAGAATCTCTACCCAAAGAAGAAAATCAATTATCCAGCGTAGAGGTGGCAGAAAACCCATTCCGTAACATAAAACATTTCTAACATGTTTTAATGACCGGAAAAATGGCGGTAAGAACTTTGACAGATAATTCAATGTTTGTATCTTCAATTTTCTTATCGCCGTCCAAAATACTTTGGTAATCATCAACGATATTCATTGCTATGTGCTGCGCTAATTCATCAAGACCGATATATCTATCCTTGTCTTTCTTTACGATTGCGACTTTCCCTTCTTCGTCTAAAAGACGGTATCTTTTTTCTTCCACCCTTTATCACCCCTTTCTTTGTACTTTGTACATTCTTATATTAGTACTTTGTACAATCTTTGTCAATAGTTATTTTTGTACATTGTACAATTTTTGTCGTTGACATTTTTGGTTGTGACTTGTATAATCAAGTTGAAAGGAGGTGTTAATATGAAGGAGCGCCTAAAGGAGATAAGAAAAAGCAATCCTAATGGGAAAACTCAGGAAACATTTGCAAATTACTTGGAAATATCAAAAGAAAACATTTCTAGCTATGAATCCGGAAGAAGAAATCCATCAGATGCATTTATCAAACTTGTATGTGAGAAATGCAACGTTAATGAGGATTGGCTCAGAAACGGAAACGGAGAGATGTTTATGCCGGAAACAAAAGATGAGCAAATTTCAAAAATGCTTGCAGATGTCATGAAATCAGAAGAAGGAAATTTTAAAAAGAAATTGATTTCTGCGCTAGCGCAGCTAGATAAAGATGGCTGGGATAAACTAGAAGAATTTGTTGATATGATTTCAGAGAAGAAATAAAAATAAGCCAAGGGCAATGCGCAAACCCTTGGCTTTCTTCTTATTTTAACAGTTCTTTTACAAATACGTATATGGCTCGAAGCCATCTAGTATTGTCGCATTTTTCAATCAATTCAATGATTTTGCTTTTGTAATACTCGTTTTCGTTGTTATCCATTGCTCCCACCCTTTCGATTCAAATGCTAACTACCCTCGACAATTATTATAGAACATACGTTCTGTATAGTCAACGATAATTTGAGGGCAAGACAATGCCAAGCCTTGCCCCCACCAGAACTTGAAGTGCCCTTTCGGACAAGTCCATAGTATCACTGTAATGCGCATGATTTCAACATTTTTCGGTCGCAAGTTTCGACAGGAAATGTCATTGCAGAGAAGCGGAAAGCTGTTTCTCAATCTCTTCTTGCACTTTTGCGCGCCAACGCATCGGCACTTCATCAATCGTCATTTTCTTGTCTACAAGAATACGTCTTGCATAGAATTTAACCATATCCTACACCTCACTTTCTGTTGCAATGCTTGCCAGTTCTTCGATTGCTTCTGCGTTTGCTTCATGCCCTGCTTTAAGCTTATCAATTGCCTTTTCCATTTCCGTCTTTGTCCGCAGCCTGACCGTTACGGTGTATGTACCATCTTCTGCGCCATCTTCTCCCACGTTCGGCATATATGTAAACCCATCGGATTTCAGATCGGTGTATTTCCCCGACACTGCATCGTTGTGTGTAAATGTAACTTTCTGCAGGTTGTCCGCAGAAAATGCATCCGTGATGGTCTTGACGGCATCAAAATTCTCTGCCTTGATCTGGATGTTTCCAAGGCTTGCACCATCGGCAATTTCAAAGCTGGTCTGATCTTTTAAAATAATTTTATCCATGTTTTTTAATTCCTTTCTATAAAAATGGTTTATAAGTTACGTTCGAACGTTTGTTTGATATATTTTCTTAAACGGCAGTTTAAAAATAAACATTCCCCTAGTTGTAAAATATATAGATGATACCAAAATGACCAGCCAAAACCCTAAATATTTTGCAGATTTGCAGTCAGGTGTATTCGTATATTTTCTTGCGTGTCCTACAGGCGAAAGTGTATTTGGATTTAGTTTTGGTGAAATCAATAATACTTTTTTCGGATGGCAAATGCTTGTTTCTGGATTTACTGCAGATGCAAAAGTACGCAATTGTGCATGGGCAACGGAATGGTCTGAGTGGAGAACACTTTAATTTGTATTTTTGTTTATTTTTTAAACCAAGGACACCATTCATTTGTTTCTTTTTTGGTTCTTACATATATATTATTTTTGCTATCGATCATACTTATAACGATTTGAACACTATATATAGAATCAGAGCCAAATGCAATGAGAATTCCCCAACTTGTATCTGGCGAATTTTCTAATTTATCAGTGTTCCCAATCATATGTACTCCAGATGTGTAATAATTTAAATTGCTACCATCTGGGATAAAATCGAAAGTTCCTAAACTGCCGTTTAAATCACTTATCTGCTTGGCCAACGTGCCGTCTATATTCGGGTTCGCCTGCCTTGCGTCCAGTGCATATCCCGCCACAGTCGTTGTCTGGTTGTTTACCACCTTGCTTTTATCCAATTTGTCAAATACAGATGATACCGCTTTCGCAAGTTTCCCAAGCATCGTTTTAAAAGGTTCTCCGGATGCAAGCTTAGTCAATGTAGCCGCTTCCGTAAATGTTGTATCTGCCGTTCCGGATGGCCCTTGCGGTCCGGTTGCTCCTGTGGCACCTCGTGGTCCTTGCGGTCCGGTTGCTCCTGTGGCACCCTTATCGCCCTTATCGCCTTTTACACCCTTGATGCATCCAACAAATACCCATTTTGCAACACTTGCAGTGCCGCCAACAGTACATCTATACACGTTGCTCGTGGATGTGTTAAGATACATATCATTTACCAACGCATCCGCAATTCCTGTGCCACTAAACACTGTTGCAGTGGTACTTGTTCCGGTAATTGCGGTTCCTTCTATCCATCGACTGCCGCGTTGACCGGTAGCTCCGGTATTGCCCTGCTTTCCCTGCGCTCCGGTTTCCCCCTTATCTCCCTTTGGTCCTTTAAAATTTCCAATAAAAGCTCTTGCCATATTCTGTCCTTTCTACGCGTCCGGCGTTATGTAGTATATATTTCCATCAGTATCAGTCTCAAAAGTCGGGGCGGTATCAGAATCATTGTAATACGCCCACAGATTTCCTTCCGCATCTCCAGATAATGTAAACATTCCGCTCACCGGCACCGTGATTCCACTTGCTCCGGTATCGCCTTTTTCTCCCTTATCACCCTTATCGCCTTTTTCTCCCTTATCTCCTTTTTCTCCGCGCTCTCCCTGTGGTCCCTGAATACCCGGAGGACCGACATAAGCTCCGCTTTCAACTTTCTTTATCGCTTCTTTCACCAGGCTTTTTGCTTCTTCACTTGCAGCCACCGCCGTATCTTTCGCCGCTATAGTTGATGTTTGAGCATTTGAAGCATTTATTTCTGCTGTTTTTGCTTGCGTTGCCGATGCACTTGCCGCGCTTGCTGACTTAGTTGCAGTTTCTTCGCTTGTCTTCGCCGCAGTAGCTGATTTGGCAGCATTTGCCGCATTTAACTCAGCGTTTGTTTGCGAATTGGCTGCGGATTCACTTGCCGCCTGTGCTTTTGACACTTCCACCTTAATATCCGCTAAAAAGTTCGGTTGCAACTTATCTTCTGTAATCGAACCATTCTTTACGATAGCCTTGACCTTGCCATCTGTAATCTCAAATGCAATCGTATCAGAATCCAAGAACTCATACTCTGTAATCAAGGATGATAAATCCACGTTCTGTACTGTTCCATCGTCAAGCGTGATTACCAACTGTTGTGTCTGTGGATTGTACTTGAAGTTGACAGCCAGCTTTTCAAGCTTGGTATCAATCATAGCCTGCGAACCGTTCATCTTTACTATGGTCAATGTTCCGTTTGATTCATCCCAAAGAATTTCTTTCACAAGCTCATTTGCCTTTGTCAAATCAACCTTAGACGCATCCATAGCAACCACACGATCATCCAGATTGTCAATTGCCAAGTCCATCTTATTAAGGTTGGATTCATTTACCGCTGTTTTTTCACTTGGGAAATTCTCCCAGTTGATACGGCTATATATTTTCTGCATGGCTCACACTCCTTTCTATTGCGGATAGTCTGCGTTCAAAATCGTTACACCTGTTCTGCAGTTTCTGTATCATGACAGTGTTAAGCGCAATAAATTCTTGGTAGCACAACGTATACATATCATTTGTGCCACCATTCTGCTCTAAGAATTTTTCCCATTCCTCATTAGATTCAAAGTCTTTTTCGGAGAATACTGCATGCTCCAGTCCGTAAAACTCATTTTCAGATATACCACAATCCGTCATTGCCTGTTCGACATCCTGTGCAACAAATCCTATGTGCATTTTATCATCATTTTCTATGAGCCGATATCCCATCGGTTGTAGCAACTCGAAAAATCTTTCAAACCGATCATCCTCTAACAGCTTTCGGAAATCTTTTTTCTTCCTGCGGTCAGACGTTGTTTTCCAACCACCGGAAGAATACCCTCCGGCAAACGGATTGACTGTAGTTCCGCAATACACAGAACTAGAGCTTGGAATTAAATTTCCGTTGCCGGAAATTTGAACATAATCGCTTATTCCAATACCTTTTAAATAATATGCAGTTGATGCTTTTATACACTGCGAGGCACTTTCTGCGGTTGTTGCAGAGTCTGCGGTTGTCGCATGATCTGCCGTACTTGCATGATCTCCTATAGCTTCTCCGTTTTGATCTGTTACAGTGCCTAGGTCAATAAGTATGTTTTGCAGCATGGGTCTACCTTTTCCGTCAAGCCCCATAATTGCAATATCATCTCCAAGTGCCGTTGAATCAAAATTTAAAGAATCCACAATTGTCACTTTTCCATTTCCATCAAGCCGGAAATTATTGCTTTCAACTACGAGCCTATTTCCGCGAAGCGTAATCTGGTCAGCACTTGCATTGATCATCGAAATAACTTGGTCGTTCTCATCTCTGCCTAACTTCAATTCCAATGATGCGTCTAATTGCCCTTCCGCTTTTTGCGCGCGATTGACTTCTGCGGCAATGCTATTTGCGGTCTGCTCAAACTTGGTATTTGTCTGCTCTTCTAAATCCTCATACGTGGATTGAAGATGGTCTGCGTTCCTCTCTAACTTTCCGGTACGTCTTTCCACGCTTTCAATCGTGTCTCTGATAGAATTAACCTTTGCAGAGTGCGTCTGCGTTCCCTGTGCGGAAATCGAATCGCGTTTGCTCTGTACTCCGGTTAGGGTTCGTTGCAACAGATACGTTTCGACAATCTCTCTAGTTGTATTGAACCGGATAGGTTCTCCAAGCGTCAGGCATGGATTGCCGACACAAGTACAGCTTTTAATCGGTGTGTATGCCGCCTGTGCCATGATTGGCAACAAATTGTTTGCAATCTGTTCAAGTTCTGCCCCAGTTTTATCGCTCACGAGAAAATTGCCTGTAATCGAATAGTTATTTCCGGCAGTTCCCACGATAGCTCCGGCGTTATCTTCGCTTGTCTTGATTTCAAGCTGTGTAATTGCCTTGCTTTTGAAGTCCTCATAATCAAACGTGATATAGTGTCCGGTCATGGACTCTGTATTTGCATCAGACGGAAACAGATCATCTCGCGGAAACAGATCCTCTGCCGGATATAAAGCAGACGTGATACTTGGAAGGATCACATACTCAAACTTGTCCTCTCGGTTGATATTGCCAAAGCATCCGTTAATCTCACAGATTGCCGTTACAACCGTTTTCCCACTGATAGAGGATTCTTCTGTGACCACACTTGAATCGTCCGTCTGCGTGGCTACAATCGTCTTATTTACCGTCATGTAATCGTTGACAAGGCTTGTTTCAACTTGCGCAATTCCAAGATGTGCAAAAAAGCTATCGCGGAACTGCTTAAGTGTCATAGGAAAGCTAAGTCCTGCATACCAAGACTTTACATCCGTATTGATAATGTCGTACATAGCGTCATATGCCGTAATCTTCCGTTTTGTTCGGTCAGCCGTAGGAACATCGGATGCAACCTTAAAAACTCCGTATGGCATCGGATTTTGGCTATCTCCGTCAATCGTTTCTTCGATAGAGATTGTCTTTCCGATAATGTTTCCTGCGGTGTTTCGTGCTGTGAATTTTACGCAATTCGCTTCGCACGCTCCAAACTTTAATTCAGACTCCGAACAAAGACTTTCTTCGAGCGCAAACGTACCGATTTCAAGCATCGAATTGTCTATTTTCTGATTCGTTCCAACAACAGATATGACCATCTGCTTATCTGTCGAGGAATCCCAATACTTTTCTTTCAAATTGCTATTTATCATACACACCACCTACAAACGAAAATTTGATTGCGTCATATTTTATCTTCCCATGTGCCACAGAATAGAACGTAGGCTGAATATCAGCGATATATCCGTACTGTGTCACATATCCGCGTTTTTCCGGCACATATGCCGTGATATAGCCACCTCGCTCCTTTGCCTTGGTATAGTTCTTTTCAATATTCTTCCAAAAATCATCAAACTGCTTTTCGGTCAGCATGGCTTTGGTTTCAAACTCGACCTTTAAGGCTTTCAGTTCCACGGCATCACGATGCTCATATCCGTTTTCATCCGTCCAAGGGTCTTTGTCCTGCATATTTACATAGGAACTAAACGTGTCCTGCTTTATTAAATTGTTCGGTATGGTATAATTGCCAAACTTTACTAAATATCCGCCATATCCCATCGTTTACCTCCTAAAAATGGGTATAAAAATAGCACCTACCTTTTGGTAGATGCTATCCATTTGATTAAATTTTAAGCTATTACTGATTCACATTCAGATTTATAGGGGTGTCGTTTTGTGACACGCCCTTAACAGAATCGTCAATATTTGAAAGACTTCTCCTGTAATTCGTACCTCCATACATTTTTATCTGAATAAAAAAGAGGAAGCCGCTTGTGAAATCACATTGGTTTCCTCTTTCGTACAGTATGGCGTTCAAGTAAGTAATCCGCATCTTCACGGATAAGGTTGTTTCCTTAGTAATAAGGATAGACTATTTTTGATTTTGTGTCAATCCGATTTTGGAATTAAAATAAGCCGTGTTTCCACGGCTTATACTTTTATTCTTCTGCCACTATTGAAAATTTTACTTTTGAATTTCCATAATAGCTTGTACTGTATTCTGTGTCAAAAACATTCGTGTCCATAGGCACTTCAAAATATATTGAACCTTTAGTTTTTTTACCCGGGCTAAGCGTTGTGTCAAATGTGCTGTCTATGTAATCAACAGCATAATCGTCTGCGTATGCCGAAAAATCATATCCAGAAATGTCTTGATCTTCATCTGATATATTTTCAAACTCGAAATCTAGTTTCATAAACGCATTTCCATCATCAGGACTTTGATACGCAACATCGTCCAATGTTAATTTTGCAGATGAAAATGTTATTATCAAGTCATTAGTCTCAACCGAATCGCCTAATGTGAAGTAGTCATCGTATGAATCGGTCGATTCTTCCGTTTCATCGTCCAATACTTCCGCATCTCGACTGTTTTCAACTTTTTTAGGTTGGTCTGAATCACTTTCGTCAAATACAAGTGCCGCAAAAATAAAAATAATTATCGCAACTATTGAACAAGCCAGACCCGCAATTGCAGTTCCATGTCCTTTCCATTTTTGCGTAAGTGCAATTATTGCGCATACGAGACCGATTATTGCAGGAACTACACCTATCGCAACACACGCTAACAAAATGCCTGCTATTCCGCACACTAAAGATGCAATTCCCCATCCACTTTGTTTCATGATCAAATTCCTCCCAAAAATCCTTTAACTCATTTTAGTAACCCAAAAGAATCTGTCACGTAGTAGTCGGAATCTTCCGAATCTTCATTCCATACAACGAGCGATAGTTGTATGTTGTCAATATTCTTTATTGGCAAGCTCACAATGTTATCATCCATTGTCCACCACGTTACATAGGCTTTTTTATGTGGAGATAGATCTTGATATAACGCTCCTTCTGCCATAACATCATTTACTGATGATGTGTCAGAATTAACCGTAATATTATTGTCTGTAATATTTTCGATTGTCAAGCAAGCTATAAGTTCGTCCGGATATGTTCCCTTCTTTAGCCCTGTAAAGTAAACCCTAATGCTCGAATCTTCGTATGCAAGTCTGTTGATTTTCTCTTTCACACTTACTTTGCAAGACATCACTTTCTTTCCAACTTTAGCATTGATCGTTGCCGTTCCGGATGATACCGCCGTAACAATTCCGCTTTTACCTACCTTTGCAATGCTTGGTTCGGTTGAACTCCATTTAACTCTTGCTTTTGTTCCGGTAACTTTCAATTTCTGTGTTTTCCCAACATCAAGCGAAATGGCTTTCTTGTTTAATTTGATAGTTGCCGCCTGCACAGTTTCTTGTACCCCAACAATGTTCTGCGTTGCTACGCTTGTTGTCAGCATTGAAAGCGATAATGCTGCTACTGTAAAAAATTTTTTAAACCTTTTCATATGTAACCCCTTTCCGGTGAACAATGCACCCTTGTCTATGATTTTTATGTATTGTACCACAGACAAGAGCAAAAGTCACTAGATTACACCGGGAATGGTGACATTCCGGTACGATCAAAGTATTCTTGTGCACTTTGTCGTGTGCTGTCAAAGATAACTTTTCCGTCAAGTGAAATCTGAATCGGTCGATTATTTCCTCCACCCATTTTCACAAGTGGCTGAATAACTTCCTTTACAGCCTGTGCAACTCCGTAAGAAACAGACGATACAATCTGGTCGTTATTCATTACTGCCGTATGACCGCCAAGCGTACCGACAAGTTCCGGACCCGCTTCTCTTGCAACGAACATCTGTCCCATGTTTGGCAATCCACCGACTGCGTATTTCTTAATCGGTTTCCAACTTCCACCAGAGAATACACCGCCATCGGCTTTCTTTGTACTCTTTCCTGTAAGTCTAGCCGTGAAGTCTAATACTGCATTTTTAATTCTATTCACAAAAGAGGTTATGAGCGCAGTGAATCCACCAAGTCTTTTGTTTGCAGGCTTTATATTATCAGTTACCCTCGTCAGAGTGCCTGTAAAGTGATTTAATGTCTTATCACTTCTTTTAATCTTGTCCTTATTCGCAATAAGTTCCGCAGTGTAATTGCTTATCCTTTTGTATTTATCTGGTATTTTATCTTTGTTTCCTGTTAAACTAGCCGTGTAATTTGCCAGTGTTTTATCACTTGACTTTATCTTGTCCTTATTTTTGGATATATTTGCAAGATAATTGCTTAAAGATTTATTCTTGGTTGGAATAACATCTTTGTTTTTCGATAAATTTGCTGTAAAATTCTTTAACGATTTATCACTTAGTTTTATTCCATCCTTCCCCTTTTCTAATCCTGCCGTAAATCCTTTTAGTTTTTTATTTTTAATTTTGTCATCAGCAGATATTATTTCTGCTTTTAGCTTTATTTTCTGCGGCTTTGATTTTGCATAATCGCTTACCACAGAAGAAATTCCGGAAATTGGGCGGTTAAATACAACTTTTTTCTTATTTTCCGCTCTTGCCCTTGCATTTCTTTTTTGCGTATTCGCAAACCTGCGCGCTTCATCCGGCATCCCTGCTGTTGATTTCTTTTCTGCCTCTTTTTTTTCTTTTTGTTTTCTATACCAATCCGTATTCTCAGCCAATCTTTTTTTGGACTCGTCATCTGAAGGATAAGCATTTTTTTTGACCTTGTTTTTTTCTTGGCTTTTTGGGACTTTAAGCGTTTCCTTTTTCCCATCCCATCCGGTTACTGTAACCTTTTTCCCAAGCATCAAGTCAACTTTTTTCTTAAAGTCCTTGATTGCTTTTTTCATTTTATTGCTATTTTCAACAAAAAACTTTCCAAGCGAAATTCCAACCGAAACTGTTACTCCGGCAAGCGCAAAATACGGATTTCCGCCCGACATATAAAATGCCGCTCCACCAGCCGCCAATGCTTCAACACAAGAAGAGGTAAAATTAAATTTTTTATTTGAAAGCTGATAAGCAATGGTTTCAACCAATAATACTAAGCCAAGTCCATTAAGTTTGAAAGTTTTCCCTTTTCCCTTGCCTTTTCCCTTACCTTTACCACCGCTTGTAAATCCAAGTATCGAGCAAAGCGCTGATGATATTGTAGGTGCAAGTTTCCCTCCTGTAAGTCCAAGTAATGTAATAACACTACTTGGTGATAAATTCGTGAGAAAAGTTTTTAGACCATTGAAAACATCTTTCCAACTCAAATCATCAAAGAATCCTCGGACAAACTTCCAAAAACCATCAACCCATCCGTTGATAGCTTCTGCACACTGTTTCCATTTAAACTTTTTAAAGAAACGATTAAATCCATGTGCCACATTCTTGCCAAATGTTTCAAACTTAAATTTATCCGTAAATCCCTTTGATGCAAATATTGCAGTATTCAACGCTCCTGCAATCACATCTGCGGTTGCGGTAAATACGCTATTTCCCTTTTTATCTTCTGAAAACAAACCATTAAGAAACTCTGCGAGTCCTGTTCCAAAGCCGGAAGCTTTAGCGTATATTTTATCCCATTCAATGCCACCAACGGCTTTTACAAGGGCTTTTCTTATTTCAATTCCAAGTCCTTCAAGGTCTTTGATATTACTTACGAAATCCTTGTAAATAGTGTCGGTCTTAACCAATTTCCCGGTATCGCCGCCGCCACCATCACCAGAGCCAGAACCGGAGCCTTTGTTTCCAGAACCGGAACCGGAATTTGATTTCTTATCTGGAAGTGATATGGTCTTTAATTCATCAAACGCACGAACTGCCTTGTTGACATTATCTTTAAGATCTTTAGCTTTCTTTGCGGCGTTTCCGGTATTTTTTGCGGCATCACCGGAAGAACCGGCAAGGTCATCCATACCATCAGACGCACTTCCAATATCATCAGCAAGACCGCTGATTCCTGCTCCTTTGCTTGCTTCATATTTCCATCCGAAGATAGAACCTAAAGCATTTGTTACCATTTCCGCAAAGGAAATAACCTTCTGCAGAACTGCATTAAGCACCTTGATAAACGGCTTAAATGCATTGATTAAACCACTACCAACAACCGCTCCAAGTGCTTTGAAGTTCTCTTTAAGTATGGTTATTTGGTTATGCCACGTATCTGCTGTACGTGCAAAGTCACCGGTGATATTGGTTGTATGCGCAAGCACATACTGATAACGTAACATGGCTTTTTCAGCCTGCGTCATTGAAGAAATGTTCGCATCAAGTCCTTGCTTTAACGCCCATTCCTTTAATGTTGCCTGTGTCAAGTCGATACCATAACGCCGCATAGGTGCCGTAGTACCGGAAAATACAGATTGCAGACTCTTGGCAATATCTTCTTGGCTCACATCATAGAATGAAGCCATATCTCCGGCTAATTCTGTCAACCGGATAGACATTTTTGCCATCTGCCCTTGCGGAATATCAAGGGCGGTTCCCATTGCTTGGAAACGGCTTGCGAACTGTTTCGCGGATAACTCGGACATACCGAATTTTTCAATTGATGTTTTTGCGAAATTGTTAATTAGGCTTTCATACTGCCCGAATGTCTGCCTTACAACGTTCTCAACCTCTGTCAGTGAGGATGATATGTCAATGGCATCTCCAAGTAGCCTAAATCCACGGAATAAAGCCCAATATGTTGCATACACTTTTCCGATTGCAGACGCAAGAGAAAATGACTTCTTGGTAACCGCAGAAGCACTGGAACTAAATCCACTAAATGAGCTTGTGATGCTTTTTGCCGCTGTTCCTGCCGCTCCACCGGTACGTGATAATTTTGCCAATGCATTTGTCATGTCAATAATATTCCGGCTTACACTAGGGGCTTTCGACAGTTCGGACATAAGCTGACGCATTGCCGTGGCAAGTTGCGGAATATTTTCAATCGCCTTGGTGGAACTCTGGTAGCCAAGCTGTTTGATTGCAGATGCAAGGTCGGTCAGACCCTTAACAGATGCTGACATTCCAGAAATCCCTTTTAATGCATTGGAAATCTGACGCATAGAACCAGCCGCTGCATTAATCTGTCTGCTGTTGATAGAGCCTAATTTGCTTACATTTCTTGCAACCGCAGAAAAAGTCCGTGTGTCAATTCCACGCATTGCCGTCATTGCCCCTGCAAGTCTGTTTACTCCTGTGGAAAGACTATTCAGATTTCCGGTACTAAGTCCAGAAAGCGCGGAAGATAATCGCCCAAGTCTTGTCACAAGCGCGTCTATCTGACCGCTTGCCTGCTGTGCCTGTGCTTGGATTTTTATTTCAAGAGACTCTAATTCCATTTATCCACCAACTTTCTACATAAGAAAAAGACGGTAGGATTTGACCCCTGCCGCCCTTGAATTACTTTTTCAGTTTTCCCTTTTTCAGAAGAGAAAGCATTTTTGAATTTTCCTCTGATGTAAACTTAAAATTGGAAAATCCGTTCTTTTTTGCGATTTCCGCACGATGTTCTTTCGACACATCATCTTCCCCAACCGCTTTTAATGCTTCAACGATTGAGTTTGAGTTTCCCTTATACTTCGGATAATACTTGGCTTTGCATTTCTTTGCGCCTTTTACAACAATAACTGTGTGCCCTTTTATGCGTGTCACAAGAATATCTCCGTTGTGAAGAACAAACCCGGCATGATAAGAACCCATATCATCAAACAAACCGGATTTCAAAATTACCGGTCGTTCATTGGATGTATTGAAATCTCCCACATCCTTGCCGGATGCATAGATAATACAAGCACGTACAAGGGACGAACAATCGCATTCCGTCTTGACCTTTGTGTTAATGCCATGTTTAATGACTCCGTAGCGTTCCGATTGGTCATAGCCGATATTTTTGTTGTCAGATGCAATCTGCATAGCTTCGGCTAACTTCTCCGCAACCCTATCGTCCTTCGCCCTTAGCACGTACCATCCCTTAGAATGGTTGTAAAACTTCTGCGTAGACACTTCCTGTCCGGTCTGGTCTCCGGCTTTTCCACCAGAATAGCAGTTTCCGTGTTCATCGTGCCTAGCACTTCCGATAATTACTGCCATAGCAATACCTCTTTTCTTAAACTATCTTTGGCTTTGGCAAATGTGATTTCCTTGATTCAGCCGCCCATGCTTCTTCCGCCTTAAGCATTTCTCGTATCTCAGCATCGGGATCGTCCGTATTATGCTTTTCGATGGAATCATAGCAAGTTTCTTTCACGTACTTACTATTACCCTTACCGAATGTAGCATCTATTGCGGTCACAAGTGCTGACGTTGCATATCTGCCAAACCACATATACATTTCCATATCGCGTTGCTTCCATTCTGCCCTATACGCATCCACATAAGGCTTGAGCATAGCGGGATTCATCATATCTATATCGTCAACGGAAAATCCATATCCTTTCGTTACCATAAGGTAAAATGGACGGATTTCCTCAACGTAATATTCCCATGTTAATTCTTGGCTGTTGTTTTGGATGGAGTTTTCTTTGCCGGAGTCCGATTTTTCTTCTCCGTCTCCATCATTTTCGCTAAAAAACTGTTTGACTCCAACTCATTCTCTAATTCGTTGAACAACTCAATACAGTCAATCTCACCATCGTCAATCTTTTCAGAAAGCAGATTAAGCACCTTATTAAACTGCTCATCGTATTTCTCGTTTGTATCGTAGTCATATCCAAACTCGTCCTTATGGTTTACTTGCAGTCCTACAAGAAGCATCTTAGGAAGTGTTTCAAGTAACAGTTTCTCTACGGATTCTAAACTTCCGTCCTGCTCACTTACCGACTCTGATACATCTTTGATAAGATGTGACTTTAATGTTGGCTTAAAACCAAATTTGATTGAATATTCGCTATTTCCTAACTTTACTTTCATGTTTTACCTTGCCTTTCTGCCCTATATTGGCAAGGGGCAGTGTTGCCACCGCCCCATTGTTGCTTATCTCATTGCTTCAAGTTCTGCGATCGACCGTTCATCCTCGCCTACCGGTGCGGTCGATTGCTCGTCCGATAGGCTTTTTACCCCACCACTGTTACAGTGAATGTTCCATCGTTATTATCAACGACAGTCAGCTTATCTGTAACAAGCTCTGATGCTGTACTTGGAATAACTGTTACCGTCATTTCAAGGATTTCATCGTTTCCACCTACATCGTTAGGTGTGGCTGTTGCAGTTCCTACATATGCGTACTTCGCTACACCGCCAATACCGTCCGTTCCGTACAGATGGATAATATCAAGTTTTTTATCTCCATATCCATCCACCTTTGAAAGATATTCTTTTTCAAGGTTTCCTGTGATTTCTCTTGAATCAGAAGTCTTAATACCTTTTTCAAAAGTCTGCTGATCATCTTCCATTGTGGTTGATTCAACAGTGTTTGGTGGTGATGCAGGGCTTGGAACTGATTTAGCCGCAACCAAAAGATTATATGTTCCTGCAAAGTCAGCTTGTTTTTCCGTGTGCTCTTTTACAATGACACGAGTTTTATAACTTGTTGATGCCATATTTTCTACTTCCTTTCTGCTTATAGCTGATCTAAATGCTCAACGTTTCCAATTACGCGAGTGGCACGGAATGTAATCGTTCTCACTTGCTTGGAAATTGTTGAGATTACATTTGATACTTCAAAACTTTGTTGCTTAAAAAAAGACACCGCATATCCTGCGATGTCCTTTGTTTTTTCTCTTGAGCCTTTATTTGAAATTGTAATCTGAAATGTTGGGCGAATTGCATTGATTGTTTTTGCCTCATTAGTCCTTCCCTGTTCAACTGCGCCAATCTGTCGGACAAGTAGTGTTGGAAATGTAGGAGTTCCACTTGATTCTTCATCTTGTGTCACCTTGATTCCTTTAACTTTCCCGCTCATGTAAGATTTTAATAAGGAGTATAAGGTATCTTCAAAATCAAGTGCCCAACTGTTTAACTCATTTTCCACCGAATACCTCCCTTGCAATCTTTACATACTGTTGAATAATCTGTTGTTCCGCATTGTACATAGGCATTGTGGCTTTGATACCGTGTGTATAACGCCATGTTTCGGTCTTATCATCCCAATAGTACCAACCATCTTCAAAAGCGTGTATTTGCCCCGGATATGTGCCGACACCGAATCCGAGTTCTGGTGCTTTTGGATTCTCTGTGGAATTGTAAAAAATTCCGGCTCCAAACTCTACTGCCAACAAAGTATAGAACGGCTCTCTATCTTCTGACGTTACCGTTTTTCCTGTTGCAATCAGAATCGCGTTCGAGGTCGTTAACTGTGGTGCTTTATCTACCCTTACCGTTATCGTGTTCCCTATTGGAGATTCCGATATGTGTTGTATTGCCACCGTCTGACCTATCTGTGCAAGCCTAGAAACAAGTAAATCGCATTTAGCCTGTAAACTATCGCGGTACTGTTCTAATTCCTTTATGGCGGCTTGTATGGACTTAGTGGATAGTGTCATTGAAATAGTTTTCTTTGCCATGCGATCACCTACTTAATATTCTTCCGAAGAAGAAACAAATCCGTGGTCAGTCCTTCATCAGCAACTCCTTTTACGATGTAGTCTGCGGTTTCTGAATCCACAAGTCCATCATCGGTGTGTCCGACTTCCGAACGTTTCCACACCGCATCCCCGGCTTTTAATGGCAAATATCCCTTATCCGTAACAAGCTGGCAATATGATGTACTATCATCAATTCCAAACTCTTTCACAAGGGCTTCTGACAGCTTATTGCTGATATTTGCTTGGAATGTCGTAGGTTCTGAAAACCCTTCAACTTCCTCGCCTTTTGGAATCTTGTTGCCTTCGGAATCTAAATAAGGTACAAAGTTCCCATCGGAATCCTTGTACCCTTCATAGACAATATCTCCATTTTCGTCAGTTTGTGGAATAAATACCCTCTGACCGGATTGCGAATACTTCATTTTTTGCTTGTTAATGTCAAGCATTGGTATTTTCCTCCGGGATTCCGGCAACACTTGTCAGAAGCGATAACACTCCGGCAAGTACTGATGCAGAAAGAACATATTTCCAATCCACAGCGCCCATAAATGCCGCCGTTCCAATTCCGGCAACCGCCGCCTGCGCAACAGTCTTGATTGCTCGGATTCCGGCTTTCTTAGTCCAATCTTTCCAATTCCTCATGGCTTTTATCTCCTTTTCCTATATGGATTTCTTCAATCTCATGTTTCATTTTCGTTATCATGCCGTTTCCACCTAACGCATGGTACGCATCATACATCTCACAGAAGTTCTGATAGGCATATGACGGTATTTCTCCGAGTTTGGTGTATTTTGCATGGTATTCAATCAGTTGGACGCGCAAAAGAAGCATTGTCCCCTTGCTATTTGCATCCCTGCTTTTCTTTTGTTGTTTAAGAAGCCAAACTATATATCCAAGCACTATCGGAAGTGCCACAAGATAAGTTTGAATCAAGATACTTTTCATTTGAATCTCCTTTTTTTGACGCACCGCCCACCACCGCTTAATGTGCGCCGCCTGCAACCATTTTACCGACACCGGCAATATGGTCACGCTCAATCTTCTTTAATTACATAGCTTTCACAAATGGGAATACTCCGGCAAAAAGGCTTTCACGGTCTTTCCATGTCCGGCTCACGCCGTTTTCAGAATAGCTTGCCATGTAAGCCTCCCCTGCCTGTGAACGGTCATAAACTGCCAAATTAACCATAACGTTTTCATAATTTTTAACATCACCGTCAATCTGGTCTTGCGTGTATGTGTTCGGGTAGTTCCGTCTGCTGATAATTTCATTCCTTGCCTGTTCTAAAAGCTGTTCAATCAAAGGGTTATCTTCTTTATCATCAAACACAACATTGTCTGATTTTTCTCCGGTGCTCCCATCCTCTACTTCTTCAATATGAAATTGTTTCAGGCGAACCTTTACTTGTTCGACAAGTGTGTATGACATAAAGCATTTCCTCCTACAACTCTACACTTTCCATAACTGCTCTTGCTTCAAGAACTGCAATATAGTCAGTCATTGCCTTAATCTGCATATTATAAGTGCTTCTAGGGCATGTAGGCTCAAATTTGAGTTCTCCTGCATCCCATTTTTCAAGCATAGCCTTTAATTTCTGATAGCGAATAACAACCTGCTGATATTCCGCTCTAAAACGCTCCTTATAATCGGAACTATTCATCATTTCAACTGTATCTTTTAATTCCATGAAACTAACCTCCTACAGATTAAATTTTGCAATCAGAATTTCTTTCAGTTCCGCACCGCTTGTCGCTTGCGCGTTTTCAATTCCCTGCTCTGTGGCAAGTTTCTGCAAGTCTGCGGTACTCATTCTGTTAATTTCGGTCTTGGTGAATCCAACGGAAGATACCGGAGAATTACTCTCCGGCATTTTATCTCCTGCCTTGTACCATTTTCCACCACATTTAGTTGTGTGTGTTGCTACCACGCTGGATCACCTCCTACATAACCTTCATTACGACAACGCTGTCCATTCCCTCGAATGTTGGAAGTCCAATCATTGATACTACACAGTGAGTATTGATAGGATGGTTTGTGGCATATGTGTAAACCGCAATTCCGGTTTCTACGATAGAAAGGTTTCCGTCTGTAAGGCTTCCGCTTCTTTCTTCCGGTGTCTTTCCGAATACATAGTCACCAAGGTATACTCCGGCGCACTGACAAGACACGATTCCGGTTGGAATAAAGTATTTTGTCTGACCGTCAGCCGGGTCAACGTACAGTTTGTCATATACCTCAATCTCGATTCCGTAGCCGCGCAGATATTCAGTTACCTGCGACTGCTGTAAACGAATACCACCTGTATATGCAGTAATGCCGAGAACCTGTTTCTTTGTGTCCTCTGCGTTGAGAACCATTTCCCATGTCTCTGTATTCATGCTGAATCTTGTCAGAGAATATCCGGTTTTCTTGGCAAAGTTACGTCTTGTCTCGATAAGATCATCGAGTGGTGTTGCTGTTGCCGGAACATTCCACTTATCGGTTTCACCGGAAATCTCAACAAAGTGATCTTTCTTGTGTGCTACGCCGCCGTCAGAAGTGTACTCGACTGTGTACTTTTTATTTCCAATATTAACATCAATCTTTGGTACACCGTCAGCCGGTGCAAGTAAGCTCCAAATCTGTCTCTCCGGTACAACTCTTGCACCTTCAATTAGCATCATTGGCTTTTTGCTAATTTCACGAAGTACATCATTTGCAAGAGATGAGTTCTCTGCGTTTCTGTAGTTGTCGTACTCCTGCTCCTCTCTCTCTGTTACCATGTAGGACTCACGATAGAAAGGCATCTCGTTTTGGATATCAGAGAAGCCGCCAACATCTCTTAACTCTGCCTGTGCATCAAAGTTAGATGCTTTCAGTGAAACCGGAAGTCCGCTCTTCCCCTTAATAAATCTAAGGTCAAGGCTCTCCTGCTTTCTTGTACCAAACTTCTGTCTGCCGAGATAAGGTTGAGAACCTAAAGTCTTTTCATAGTTATTCCACATTACACCGAGACTTCTTGCGGTAAATGCTTCTGCTAATGGTAATGCCATAATTTACACCTCTTTCTTTAATCAAAAAAAGTAACTCTTGGGGTTTTGGCTTTTGCCGTTTCCTCAACAGTTACTCCGTTCTTTGCAAGTTTCGCATTGTCGATATCGCCCGCGTAAACGTAAGTTCCCGGTGCATCCCCCATCGTTACGTCAACATCATTAAGCAGATAACCGACACAGCTTTCATCGTTGGATGGGAATGGCGTTCCACCTTTTACGATCTTTCTTCCGTTTGCGTCTGCGCTTGTTACCATTGTCTGCGGAACAATACAAGCGGCTCCCAAATAAGGGAAATGTTTTAAAATACCAAGTTCTTGAGTAAAATCTCTTTCAATAGGCTTACCCATGATTTTTACCTCCTAAATTACATAATGATTTTTTTCTTCTGCGGTAGCTGAATTGCTTCCAAAAGTAATCTTTTCAGCATTCTCGACATCCGCTGTCTTTTCGTTGTCTTTATTTCCGCCAGCCGTGCCACCGCCCGGATTCGTACTGCCTTTTGCAATCTCCTGCTCCTTGGCTTGTGCTGCGGCGGTCTCTTTTTCAGAGATAATCTTTCCAAGAACGTCATAATCAAAGCTGCCATCGTCTTTTACAATCTGTGCTGCCTGTTCTGCGGTAACATTAAATTTAGATGCAGCATTGGCTCTCTGCGTGGCTATTGCCTGCGCTTTTTCAAGTTCCGCGATTCTCGCATTGGCTTTTTCGAGGTTCTTATTTGCCTGCTCGACTTCCGTGAGCTTTCCCTGTTCGATATCATCGAGCTGCTTCTGCAACTCTTCAGCTTTGTCAGCCTTTGTCTTGTACTCGTCAACCTTTGCTTTGGCTCTCTGTACGGAACTTCCGTAATCTGCCATGATCTTGTCTGCGTTTTCCTCGCTTAATCCCATAGCAATCAGATCTTCTCTCTTCATTCATTACCTCCGATATGTCATACGAATTTTTATACGGTGCAACGACACCGAACGACATTGTTGATTTTTACGCTCACAACTTTGCGAATTTTTATAAAATAAAAACAGCCACCAATTACTCGGTGACCGTTTTATCTTTGTTTGTCTGGCTCTGTGTGCCATCTGTATTCATTTTATTTATCAATTCTTGTGCTTTCTGTTCCTGTGCTTCTACATCATCAATGGTTTTCCATAGATTATCTAAGTATGGCTTTGACAACAGGAATGTCTTTTCTGCATCTCCCCAAAGTCCGACAGATTTAATTGCCACAAGCGGATGAATACCAGCTTGTAAGAGTTGATATAGTGTCTGTGACTTGGTATACATATTGTCTTGTGGACTATGATTGATCTGTACATCAAAATCGCGCAAACTCAATCCCAAATCGTGATCCTGTATGCGGATCACATTCAGAGCAACTTTCGCAAGTCTTTTTTCAGCCGACTTTACAATTGGGTCTTTCAGTTTGGCTCTCGACTTTGAGAAATCCCATCCGTTTCTAAGCTCAACCGCTCCCTGTGTATCTCCACCGGAATTATTGTTGTTCTTATTCGGTATGGCAAGAATGGACTGTGCATTATCCCACAGATCATCCTTTGCGACTTGGCACTCTGTCTGATTCAACTCTTGTGTCATAATGTCAACATCTGATTTATTCTGCTCATTATTGGATTTTACCGTCAGCGCATGGGAAATCTTCATTTTTTCAAAGGTTTCCGGGTCAATGTCGCAATTTACAAACTTTATCCAAAACTGAACAAACTGCTCAACACCATCCATTCGGTTTGACTGCATCGTATTGATTGCATCCAATAGTCCGATCACAAGCTCAATATCAGAAATGCGCTCATGGTTGTTCGGAAACTCAACAATTGGGATTCCACCAAAGCCATGTAATTTCCAATCTCGTGCCTCTCCATCTACAATTTTGCACTCGTATGAATCTGTGTAGCAAAGTTTGTATAGCCGCCCTTCCGCATCCTTAAGTTCTTGGACTGCAAGAACCGGTTCTTCTGTAGATTGATTGTAGATAACGAATGTGTTTAACGGTGTCGGTGCAACAATTCTGAATGGAATATCTCCATTTTTTGTAATCTGCACCGCCTTAAATGACGTTCCGGTTGCCGATTGCCATTCCCCTGCCTTAATGTCCTTTTCCTGCTTATTAGCATCAGTCAGATAATCGTTAAATTCATCAACCGCATTATTTATCCGGTCATCATCTTTCCTGCTGATAAGCTGGATTGGCTCACCGTAAGTCTGACCAACCTTGAATTGAACAATCTCATAGGCATGGTTTTCAGGCACCTTATTGGTTATATCCGCATTCTGTACCTTTGTTCGGTACAATACAGGCTGATCGCCCTTGTAATAGTTCCACAGATAACGGATGACTGTCTTGTTGAAATAAAATGCACCAATGCAGTTTCCGACAACATTTACGATATTGTCTGCCGTAATCTGTTCTACGTTAGCATATGCAATTTTTCTTCCGTATCTGCCTTTTACAAGGTCGTGAAAATACTGTGTATTCATATAAATAAAACTCCACTACTGCAAGCGCGTTTTGGTATTGGCTTTGTTTCAATTTTGCCTGTTGCCACGCGATAAATCACAATATGATTGCATTTTTTACATTTACAAGGATGATCTATCGTAGATCTCCCATCGTAATGTCCGGCAATTCTTCCGCAATCCGGGCAATATATAGTTACTTTTTCCATAGAAGTCTCTTTCTTGTAAATAAAAAACACCGCCATTTCTGACAGTGCCTTTTACGGGTTATATGCTTTTGGGGTTGTAGGATTTTGTTTTTCTACTCTTTTAGTATACCATGCAAGTTTTGGGAAATGTTGTGAAAGAGTGTGAACTATTGTGCACTTTTATGCACTCTTTTCAGAATAAAGCTCTCCATAACGTCTTTCAAACTCCTGCAATGCTCTTTTCCTAAGTTTCATAATGTTTCTGTAGGAGTATTTCATCTCAACAGAAATCAGGTTCCAATCTTTTCCATTGACATAGTGTGATGAAAGCACGATATATACATCTGTATTATCCATACTGTCAATTTGCGATATGATAATCCGTCTTTTATCAACCAATTCATCTACAAGTGTCTGGATTTCATTCTGCAGATCAACAATCTTTGATACCGCACTCCCCATTTTGTCAGGATTGCCGGATGATTGCACATCCACCTCTTTCGGAGATATGGATATGGAAGTTGCCATATCGGATAGCCTTTTGATTTCTTCCAGCTTATTTGCAATCGCATGGTCAATTCTGCTTATCTGTGAAAGATATTTGTCTGTTGTCATATCCTAATACCTCCTGAATGGGTTTACTGCCGCTTCTACCTTTGCGGTATTGTTTGGGTTTTCTATAAACATTTCAAGCTGAGTTAAACCGTCCGCTGCATCGTCATGTTCATTACCTCCAATACTTACAAACATCTGCAATTCGTCCATAGCCGCTTGATATTCGTCATTTCTGTAATATCTCGTTACTCCAAGATCTGAATCTTTCTTCATTTGTTCCTGTGTCGGTCGGTGCGTATCAAGAAAAATAAATTTTCTCTTAACATCACCGGAATACGCTATGATCTTCGATAACTTTTCAACCTTATTCGGTGCTTTTCTGCTTGTACATGAACATTTATAGTCCTGTGCCTGCAACTTTTCATCTACATATTGGCAATACAGATCTCCTCCGGTATTCCCCTCGAATCTTGTCTGTCGAATCTCATTCCCGATAATTCGTCCAACAACAAGAGGGATTGTTACCTCTTTCGTACCTTTGTTAAATACCCAATCGTAAATATAGACATCACCGTTTTCATATTCTGCCCCTATCGGCATTGACAAGCTATCGCCGCCGCCCCAGGCGACATCCACAACTCCGATGCGCCGAAAATCTCCATCCGGAAGTATTCCGTTAAATAATCTTAAATCGGTATAAAGCAATCCCTCGCGGACATATGGTTGCTGCATAAACTTAGCCATCCATTCGGCATTGTCAAGCTTATCGCGCATATCCCGATAGTATTCCGTGGAAAATCCGTTGATTTCATACGCAAAATTGCTTTCGTCATTTTCATTAAGTGCCGGGATCTTGCGAAATCGGTATTGTGGATCATGCTCATATTGCTTTCTCATTCGCTCCAATGGATCTAAAACATTCCAAAGGGTACCAACCATCAATTCCCTTGCACCGTCATTTTTACGGTCAACCATCTTGTTTAGGTACTCTTGGTATGTGTTTTCCATTCGAGTAGGACTTAATGAGTGCTCACGATCACGAACCAAGTCATCGACATACAAATATCCGTCTTTTGAAACATCGACTGCTCCTGTCCACGTTCCGTCAATACCACGGCACGTTACGGTTGCAAATCTGTCCGGATCTCCAAGCGTAATCGTAAATTCGTCCGCGCTCTTGTCTGTCGGAAGTGTTGTGTTTGCGTATTCTGGATGCCAATAAGCAAAAAGCTCCGCAAACGTATATTCTTCCGTGGTAAAAAGATTCATCAATTCCTTGTAAAAACCTTTTGCCAAAATACCGGAGTGACCGCCCATAGCACTATGGCTGTTTGGTCTGCGCAAAGCTACCCACGCAAGAAAGAAAATACAGATAGTCGATTTACCGACACGCGATGGCATTGACAATCCGTAAAATTTGATTTTCCGGTTTTCCAAATCTTCGAGATCGTGAGCAACTATATTCAGCGTCTTGCGGCGCGGATAATAAAACCGTTTGCTCCAATTTCTTTTGCGTTCCATGAAGTAAATAAAACTCTCAAAGCGATAGAAACTCTCTAACCGCAAGACTTCATAGAACTGATCTACAAGTTTATATCCACCTTTAATGTCGTGATCCTGTGCATATCGTTCAAGCTCCCATATGCTACCACCCGCGTTTTTCTGCGTATATTCGTTGATTAAAGCCTTTGTTCTTTCGGTTATAGTCAATCCATAGTCAACGTCTTTTTCCGTCCGAATCGCCACATTGCACGCTTTTAAAAGGGCATCTATTACCTGTTCATCAACGCCTTTTCTCTGTATGTAATTTTCATATCCATTTACTGCATTGATTAACTGCTTTGAAGCCAAATAAAAAGCACCTCCGCAAAAAGCAGAAGTGCCTTGACCTCTGCCTATAATTTTTCTAGGTTAGCGACTAACTCCATTTGTTAGCCGGTAATATGCGTAGTCAGTAGTAAAAGCTATTCTTAGCACACCAATATTGTACGCACCTCTTAGTGTTTTGGAAATTATTTAAAGACTATTTTCTCCGTCTGAATTGTTATTTATTTTATATCCGCAATGCTTTCTACAAAGCAATTGTAATAGATATATCTCTTGCCGTTAAAATCAAACTTAACATATCCACCATCGTTTGTGCTAAGGTCAATCTTGCCTTTATATGTTGCAAGTTCTTTACCATCTGCTGTGTATACAGTAATGGTTCTCTGCATACCGCCATTTGCATCGCTTTTCATGTCTACCACAAATCTGTCCCACGATGCGCATCCGGTCATTCCAAAGCACAATGTCAATCCTAATGCAATTGCTAAAATTTTCTTCTTCATAAAATCTCCTTTCAATTCATACATAGCACTTTTTCGCAAACCTCAATACACTCTTTTCTCTTCTCATCATTAGTACACTTGCCATCTGCATTGTATCGACAAGAAGTCAGATTGCATTTTTTATTTGCATAAGCATTATTTACATTATAAATCCATTCACGAAACGGAATATTGTTGATTGTGGCATTGTCCAATGCCATGTCAGCTATCTCCTGTACCATTTTTCTGTATTGAAATTCCATAATCTCGCCCATAAATTCTTGCAACTACGTGTTCTTTTATAATTTCTTCTTTTTCCGGGTCGTAAATAACCGAACCGTTTTTATCAGTCTTATTCTTGTCAAATTCGCAAGAAACTTTTACACTTGGGTATCTCAATGGCTTGCAATCAGCATGGAAATCAAGATTATACACTCCCTTTTGCCATTTTCCGTTGGCATAAATCTTTGTGTAACCGCCAGCTCTTGTTTTGATTATGATTTTTGAACGTGTTTTCTTCATTTCCAATGCACCTTGAACCCTTTCTTCTTATACTCTTCTACGGCTTTTTTAAGGCTCATATCGTCCTCATACTTTTCATTCAGTATAATCACCACATTGCCTTTTTCAATGCCGTATATGTTGCAATTTGCAAGTTTCTTAGCCGTTCCAAGGATAGCTTTTGCTTGCTTGCGGCTCATTTCATAGGTTTTGGTTCCCATATTAACAGTCATTTCTCATAAACTCCTCAAAATCTTCCATACACTTATAGCACAAGTCGTATGTGGTATTTAAAGTGCCATTCCTTGTAATGGAATTTCCGCAAAGTATTCCTTTTTTAATTTCTGCACCGCACCTGTCGCAAGTGCGCCATTCTTTTTGATGTTTCATATAAAATCCCTCACTTATCACATTCGATTCCCGGAATGAATGTTCTTTTACCTATACAAGCATCTTCAAAAGTCGTAGTTTCTATTGAACATCCGCAACTAGCCGGGTCTAATGGACAATTTTCATGATTAATACATGTGCATAAAATTTCTTTTTCCTGCTTCATCATTTCACCAACTTTCAAACTAACCCTAGCATGCATAAAATATCAAGTTCCGATATTTCTTTTGCACCCTCTCTTGTGTGCGCAAGAATTTCTTCCGTCGAGCATTTTTCCATATCGTTGCACTTACTCTTATCAAAATTTCTCGAAAAACAGTAATGTAGACAATACCCATATCCGACTCCAAGTAGAGTACCATGAATACTTTTACAGACAACATTGTAATTTTCTGTTTTTAAAATATCATGTTCTCTATCTAAGAAACATTCTTTTCCGTTGTTGTCCATTTTCTCTTTGAGATATTCAAGAAAAATTCTCATTTCTTTTTCTGAATCGGAAATGTACAAAATAGAATCCTTCTCTCTGTCATCAATTATTTGTTTCGATTCATTGCCACAGTGATCACACATATTCCACCACCTTTCAAACCAATCCGTACATATATAGAATATCAAGTGGTGTTATTCTATCTCGCTTAAAAGAATTTCTGACAATATAATTTGCCAACTCCCCATCTTTCCATCCGTCCGTACTTGTCATAGAATCATAAATCTGTTTATATTCTCCGGTCAGCTTGTCAAATTCAAACCATCCCAAGTCAAGTGTCACTCCGTAATCATAAAATCCTTTATCTGACCACTTTCTGACATAATACATTAACTGCTTATATGAGAATCCAAGCCTTTCAAAAATATTTCCAATAGTTCTTACGCTCAATTCACGGTCGCTCGAACGCAATTTCCTTTTCTGTTCATTCACGCAAGCTCTAAAAAATATTTCTTCTAATGGTTTCATCATTCCACCAACTTTCTACCGCTTACGGCAAACCTTTTCCTAGGTTTATTGTCGTAAGTTAGCGCAGTGTGTAGGACTCGAACCTACAAGGCGAATAAACGCCCGGCGGCTTAGCAAGCCGTTCCAATACCATTATGGGAACACTGCCGAATTGACAAGATGCACTCGCTCAAAGGCTACCAAACGCATAGGGATGTTTTCGAGTTGTCCTGTCTGAACTGCTTTTGTTGTACTTCCTACTCACAGCCTGTTTGTTGTGCGTTTCTTTTATAACCACTTCGCATACTCCTGTTAAAGAATACGTAAGACCTCTCGTTGGGATTGCAGGAATCGAACCCGCGACAACCCGGATATAAGCCGTGTCTTCTGCCACTGAATTAAATCCCAATAATTATCGGCAGGACTAGCAGCGCATTTTCTGTACCGCCCATTTAACCAAGCCTTGTCGCCTACTTGAACCGATAATTAACTGGCAAGGTGGGGATCGAACCCACGACATCCTGATTAACAGTCAGGCGTTCTACCACTGAACTACAAGCCATTAAAATTGCAGGAGGCGGATTCGAACCACCGGTCTCAAGGGTATGAACCTTGCAAGATTGCCACTTCTCTATCCTGCTAATGATCGGTACGAGATTCGAACTCGTGTTACCACCGTGAAAGGGCGGTGTCTTGGCCGCTTGACTAACCGATCAAAGACACGTGGCCGGCTGTGACGCCAATCCACGCCGGCTGTGACGCAATTTAAGTCTTTGCTACTCGCATCCAAATAACCTAGGATAATTCCGCAAACCGGTTACGCGGGACTAAATGGATGTTTTCGCTCATGGGGAAGAGAGGAATTGAACCTCCAATGTTTACCACTTGGGAACTGATTTACAGTCAGCCGCAACACCGCCAATCGTTGCCGCCTCCCCGGAATGCGCGGACACCTCACTCCATATCTCTGTACGCGACCGCGCTACGCATACAGTATCAGATCAGCTCGGCACCATCGGAACGGAAGGATTCGAACCTTCAATCCGGCTCTCATTGTTGTTTTCCGTGTACACGCCACTTTTACCAATTAAGATACGTTCCGAAACCGCCACAAGACGGTTAGCAATAATGTTTTTCGTGCCATGCGTTGCACTAGACATACAAAATGCTGATACAGCTAAATCATAGACCGCCTGCAAGCAAGCAGCATAATTTGACCGAATAGGTGGGTGAGGATTTGCACCTCACATAAACCGTGCACTGTTCACATTGGAGGGAATCGAACCCATAGGACTTCAACCATGAGTTTTTAATCTTTGTCCTGTCTCTTCCATCTGCGCGTCTACCTATTCCGCTACCACCTAATTTCATGGCTCATGCACCGTGGGATAGATGCATGATAGAATACCACCGGACGGTCTCGCACCGTCCTTAACAGAATCGTCCTAGTGGCGAAAGGAGGAACCCAATGCCTGAAACTCTCAGCCAAGGGTTCAAGTACGTATGGAAAACATACGTGGCTACATGAAACGTCAACATGCAACCAATTAGACTACCGGGATTCGAACCCGGAATGCGGGAATCAAAATCCTGTGCCTTACCGTTTGGCGATAGCCCATCATTTCCAAATGACCATAATATTCATTGCAAAGATCGCGTATGAAAGCAAATATCCCATTGCGTTTGAATTGTCTTTTTGTTTTACCTGTCCTCCCATAAGTCCCAGCATTACGAGGGCATCTGCCGCTGTTGCAATAACTTTCAAAGCCATATCAATATCTCCCATCCTCAAAGCTGTGTTCCTGTTTGAATCGTTCCATTTCATTTACGCTCATACCGAAGATCCCGGCAGATGAATCAGAGTCCGTATGTTCGAAATGCTCGCCCTGCTGTGGAAACATAAACCGGAACATGGCATAGTTTGCAACGTCACACAAGTATTCAAGGTTTCCAGTCTCTTCAAACTTGACAAGGTTCTTTTTCAAACAACCGATTGCATCCACATTTCCTCTTGCAAAGTTCATTCGTGCCGGTCCGTATTTGTAATACGACTGTTCAATCAAACCTTTGCGCTTTTCATCAAAAGCTGTGGAATACTCAGTTTTCATCAATGTTTCATTCATTTCTGTTTCCCCTGTTTCTGTTCCCAGAAATCGCATGAATGGTCATATTCAACGAAATCAGCAACATAATCGCTTTCGTTATTCACGCAAACGTAACCGTTTGTTTTGTCGTATGTGCTGTATTCGCAAGTGCACAACATTCTTTACACTCTGTCATTACACATCACCTTCTGCTCTGTGGTTTGCTCTTTCAATGTCAAACCCTTCCGGGTAACGCGCCTTAAGCTTGTCTATGTTCATTTGCGTGATTTCATCAAGGCTCCAGCCGAAGGATTGGCAAAGCATTGCAAGATACCAACAAATATCGCCTGCTTCTTTCTTTGCGTGTTCAATATCAAGCTGTTTCTCGTGGAAAATCCATTTTTTAATTATGTCGTTAAATTCTCCAACTTCACCGGATAGTCCAAGGCAAGCATTGAAGATTCCACCAAGGTCATAATCTTGCACAGATGCGATATTGTTCTTTTTGCAAAATTTAAGCAAATCAAGTTTATCCGAAATTCTTTCTGTCGCCTTGCGATCATTTGTCCGCATGGCTAACGACTGATACTCATTTCCGGTCATATATCATTCTCCTGTCCGAAACACTCTTTTTGTTTTTAAAATTTTTTTGGGAAATTTAGTTGCGAATCGCAACGTGAAAGTGAATTGTTATAAATTTATTATAGCCTATTTACGGTGAAAGTCAATGGGTGTTGTAAGTGGCTTTTTATTGCTATCGGTAAAGCACTATTGCACTATAACCTTTCTTCCAGCCATTGAATACGTGTGTAGAATATTTAATGTCTACTATCTCGTAAGACTCGGATAGAGACTTTATCATTCTATTTACCTCTTCTTGAAATTCTTCTGAGTCTGTAGAATTTATTGGTTCAGTAATTTTCAGAGGATTCATGTATGCTCCTTTGGTTGAATAAGGCTTTTTATTTTTGTAGGAATTTGAGGGACTTAGTAGTCGCCCGGTGGTCTTTCTGTCAGACCCCCTCCCCATCCTTTTCTTGCAAACATGGAAACATAAAATATTTTCCGTTTCGTTTTGTTGTCATTGTGTGAAAATCAAATTGTTTTAATACAATTCCAATCATACCTTTGCAACTATTCGCAAAACCTAACTTTTCCGAATAGTTCACGAACAGTTGAAACGCTACAACCGTTGGTATTACTGCATTTGTAAATTGTAGAATAACCACGCACAATTTAAACCGTATTATTTGCTACTGCATCCGTGAATTGTGTATCAATTGCGTGCAATTCTTGGCTCTTTTTCTCGTCCAATCTTGGCAGCTCCTGCGCTGTGATTGCCTTGCGTTGCGTGGCATTATCGCCAATGCCGGGCTGATTCATGCCGAATTCATTATTTCCCACGAACATGGTGCCTACAGGGCTATTGGAATCATATGCACGATCTAGGATACAATCCTTACGGGATCGCTGCAATTTTTGCCACATCTTGAAAGTCAGCGAACTTGGTTCATCACTAGCCCATATATCCATTGTGTTCGTGGGTATATTACAAAAATAACTAAATGCTACCGTACTTACCAACTTACTGTAAACATTGGAAATATATATATAATAATCACAAAGTTTATATAATACCTCTCTATCGTATCTATTGCAGTTAGTCGGTATAGTTGCATTACCAAGAGGTTTTAAACTCTTATCTTTTAATACCGATGTATCCGGGAATAAATGCATACCAACATACTGCATAACAGCTTTCCATTGTCTCTGCCCGGCTTTTAGTAAATCTTCGATGTGAAATTCTATACAAGCGTTGTCTATTAAATCTTGCACAGTTGATGTGTATATCTGTACTGTGCCTAGATCTACTATAAGTCTTGTAAGATCTACATTCTCTATATCCTGCATATATTTCACACCTCCGTTCTGTTTTATCTCTCTGCTTTTGGTATACACTATTTCCGGTTTTAAAGTCAAGCCTTAATTTTTACCGGGTTATTTATACTTACGCCGCGCGTATATGCGGATATACACTTACTATACATCTATATTCCTTAGATACAGTATATTATTATTAACTTAAAAGATTAAGAAAAAGAAAGAGAAATAGAACATAGTTCTGAAAAAGCGACGTCGGACGATTGTGTCGTGTTATGTCAGACGATTGTCAGACGATTTTTTGTAAAAACTGATACTATTCTATCATTTTGTGGCTTATCAAAGACTCAATACAACTAGCCTTGTTTATAAAAATTTAAGAAAAGTTTTATAGTTCGTTTACGGTTTTTCGGAGATTTTGTAAGATATGCCCGGGCGCGTTGCTGATTTTGGACATGGCAAAAAGAAAAGACAGCCGGAAAAGCTGTCCTTGTTTAAAAATATTTACTTGCATTTTATCTAATATGATGATAGAGTATAGATATGTCGCACGGCATGGATGCTTGCCGCTGTGGTTCCACCAGCAATTCCGGTGGACACGGATTGAAACAATAGTCTTTTTAGTAAAAGCAAAACATTTAATTTATGTTTTTGCGTCGCGTGCAGTGGATGCTCTGCGCGTGGTATCTGGAGCAATTCCCCCGGATGCACGGATTGAAATAATTATATTCTCAGTGACGAAAATGAGTGGGGCAGATGATTAATCTTTCCCACTCGATTTCTTTTAATGTTTGCCAATCGTCTGTATGATACAACCAAAATCTCCAGCGCGATATATATTTATCTCCTGTGCATTAACCCGGTATGTCAATTCGTCATCATCATAAATCTTGAGCCAGTGCTTAAAATCAGCAACTTTTTTATAATGTGCACCTATCTCCGCGTCCTCGTCAACGACGTACGCCATGTAGCTTCCATCTTCGCCAAAATCAAGAGTGCTTGTTTTCAATCCGTTTTCATCGCATCCGACAAGTATTAATGCCGCAATATCGCTTGACCCTATAAACCTTTTCTCGTATTCTTTGTAGTTCTTCATTTTGTTTTCCTCTCTTTCTTATGCGTTCTTCCCTGCTCCGTAGCACTCATGAAATGCATCTACAAGTTTTCCAAGCTGTTCTGGTGCCAACTCTTCTTTTAGTTCTTCCGGAATCCATTTGTAAGATTCCCGAAAGGTGTCGCCATTGTTTCCGATCTTGGATGATCTCTTTACCATTTCGAGCTTGTACATATCGCCAAGCTCTTCCAGTGTAATATCTCCACTCTTTACTGCTTCTCTTCCCTCTCTGGTTAAGACGCTCATTACTTTCTCTTTGCTTATTGTTCCGATTCCTGCAATTTTCATGTTCCGTTCTCCTTTCGGCTCTGTGCTGTTTTCTTGATCTGACTATACTATAGCACACATATATCACTTTTACAAGTGATATTTTATTTTTTTTGCAATTTCTTTTTCAGTTCCAAATCTTCCGGACTCTCTACATATATAAAGATGTCTTTCGGCTGCATATCCAAAAGCAGACAAAGATTATTAATGCTCTTTGCATTTATATTTGTGTCCTCACGTTTTATTTTTTTGAGCGTTTCTTGACTTAACAATCCGCTTGTTTTAGCCATGTAGGAGTTAAAGCCGATTCGCTCCAACGCGTCCCCTACATCAAATCTGTATTTTAGCATTGCGTACCTTCCTTTCTATATAGATTTTCTTAAACCAATCATACTTTTCCTATCCGGAAAAGTCAAGAAAACTATTTCTAAAAAAAGTGATATTTACTATTGACTGTCACTAATTTTAGTGATATGATACAAGCATCAAATAAAGCACAGAAAACAAAAAAGGCGGTCACTCCTACCAAGAACGAACCGCCACCAATCAAAAAAGAAAGGTAGCTATATTATAGCACAGGTAAAAAGAAATGAGAAGAACAAACAGCAAAGAAACAATGGAAGCAATTAAAAACGCAATCATGGAGAGTTACGAAGCAGCAGAGGAATATTACACATATGACAACAAGGAAGCAAAGACAGACTACAACGACATATGCAAAGACATTTTAACGGCTTTTGAGAACGAGAAAGTTAAATATGATTGTCAGTATAGAGCCGGAAGAATTAGTAAATATTCTTTGTTTTGCGACTGGATGGCAGGACTTCCTACAGCTTTCCCTATTTCTGATGATATTTTTCTTGGCTCTGCCGTTGATTGGCTTGCTGATATTTTAGACGAGACAGAAGAGGAAAAAGGCAGATATACAGAGGATAAGGCAGAAGCGACAGCATGTAATCTGCTTTACAGAGAGCTTACAAAACACGCTGCAAAAGCAAAATAATTAATTAGCAAGGTTGGCGCTTCCGGGGTTCGATTCCCCGGCTTGCTTTTACCGGGAAACTGGAAAAATTTGAATATGGAGGACTTGAAAATGGGAAAAACAAATATTGATATGTGGTATGGTGACAAGCCGGAACAGGTGACAGGATTAGACATATATTTTAATGATTTAGGCGGGTTTTATTCCGGAAATCTTCGCATTTTCGGGAAAATTGTTGGTGATTATTACGCCGACAGCGTACAAGACATAGAAAAAGCCTTTCCGCACCTTGCGAAAAATATTGAAAACTGTTTGAATTAGCCGCCGCAGAGGATGCCCGCCGGATCACTACCGGCGGCGGTTTTATGAAATTGAAAAGGAGAAATAAAAAATGAATGAAAATAACTATGTTTTGCACGCAAAAAAACGGCGTTGTGCTTGTGACAGAATCGCAAGCAATTAACAACGCGCTAGATCAAGAAAAAAGCGGCGTTATTCCGCGTTACTCATTCCTGGATTATAAAACCGGTGAAAACCTCACACCGCCCGGATGGCTCGTGTGGTCAACTTTTGCGGACGGTTGCGGTGTTGTGTACCGCAGACTTGACGGAAAAATGATTGTAACAACAGGATTTCAAGGGGATTTTGTTGTAATTTAGGGCGGTACTCTTCCGCCCTTTTTCGCGTGTCTGGTGGCGTTGCGTACCGGTTCGATTCCGGCGCGGCGTGGACTTATTAACCGATGGTCATATATTGGGACTGCATCGGGTTATATGGCGGCATATTGCCGTCACACGGCGCGCCGCAGCCGTAAATAATCGCGGTTGATCTGCTTTAATGCAGACGCAAGACACGCGGGAAAGCTCGTTTCTACCGTTCTATCATTAAGAGCGGCGGCAAGATCTCAAGCCGTCACTATTGCGGCACTTTGGAGCTTGTGCATCTCCAACAAAAAACAGATTGCACACCGTTCCGCCGGATGCGGGCATATAACGCACATTGACAAATAAACACGATATAAGGAGGTATAAGTGTATGACCTACGATATTAAAGCCGATCACAACGGGCAAGCCGTGCGCCGGGTGGCGTATGGGGACTTGCAAGCGTGGCTGATCGTAAACCAACTATCGCGCGACGGATGCAAAAATATATGCATGAGCGAGCGCGGAACGTCTGGAGGTGGCGAACATGGCAAAATATGAGTATATCGGCAAAAGGGAAATCATGCGCCGGGTGTCTGCCCTTGGTTATCCGGTGGCATCCGGGCGGCTGTTTGGCTATGCAAAATTTGAGGGTGTAGAGTGGCTAGAATCGCCAGAGTTAAAAATAACCGCCCAGCGTGGCGGTGACTGGTTACAGATCACACAAAAGTTGGAAAACATAACGCACACTTACAGCCGGTACGACGGGAAAAAGTATATTGACAAGTGGTAAAATGCGGTCTATGCTAGACTATAACTACAGCCGGGCAAGCGTCTTCTGGCGTTTGCCTGTGATCGGCTATAACATCAAATATCATCAATGAATTATCTATATATAGCATAATATATGGTGTATTTGTGTTATTCGCGGAATGTCGCAGATAATTGCACGTTTGTTACACGTTTTTGAGAATCCGTGAAAATGGAATCTTGACCCCAAAAACGCTACCCCAGGGGGGTACAAAAAAATTACGAAATATTTTTTGGGGCGCGGGAAAAATTTTCTTTCGTAAAAATCAAAGACCGCGCCGCATAGTCGCTTTTGCTCAACTCTTCTATCAGCTTTTCCCTGGTCATTTCCGGATTCGTCCGGTGCACGTACTGTAAGAGTTCTGAAATTTTATCCATTATGCAACCTCCATAAGTTCAATCAATAGTCTGTCTGCTATTTCAAATACTTCTCTTCCGTATGTAGCCAAGAAGTCTGCTACAATTTCTTCTGTGTCAATATCCATGTATACATTATACGAAAGGCAGAACGCATGACATAATTCGTGGCACAACACACGGTCAAGGAATCTTCCGCGCAAATCATCCGCAAGATATATCGTTTTCGTGTCCCTGTCGGTCATGCCTACCGTCCTGCTCCCGTCACTTCTCTGTAGCATATCGCTGTAACGCGATACTTTGACCAAATTCCATATTTCATTGTTTATCGTGAACAATTTACCACCTCGCAAACAAAGAGGGCAAAATGCCCTCTCTATTACATTTTCGTGACAAGCGTAGTCAGCTTGGTCTTGGTCAACTGTTTCTCTTCTGGGGACATACCGGAAAACAGTTCGGTCACATCTTCCGAAAGAGATTTCATGTACTTTTCGAGTTCTTTCATCTTTGCGTCCTTATCTTCCGGTGAATTTCCGTTATGCATTTCCTTTGTTTCCATGTAGCTTCTCCGGCTCATACCGGCTCTGCCCTCTCTTGCATCGTGAGTACCGGTACTCATGCCGTTATTTCCGCTCATAGGCTCTGAATAATACATCTTTCCCATACTCATTCTGTCAAGGTCTCTCATTCGGTCGTATTCCGGCATTCTCTCCCATTCGTGGTAATCTTCCGGCATCTGATGATAATATGGAGGTTCTACATATCCTCTGCGTGTTCCACGCCCTTTCGGTGCAAATCTTCCGTTTGAGTACCGGTACTCATTGTAGTATCTTCTTCCCGGATAATCCCCAAATTCTTCCACCATGCGCATGATTTCTTCATCTTCAGACCTTTTCATGGCTTCAACAATGTTATAGTCCTTGTCAAAGCATACGATGTTCTTTGCAATCTCCGTCCAATCCTTGAGATCATCAAGGTTTTGTCCCTCAAAATTCTCAATTCCGATGCCGTCAACGTGGGCTTTCACGCAATCCATAATCTGTTTCGCAAACTTATGCATAATATCAAGCCTCCCTTACTGCAATCAAGTTACTGTTCTGCACCTCGATAGCCTGTGTCGATGTATTCTGCACGGCTACGGTACTGCAACAACCGCAAGGCACATCAACGTATGCCTGCGCCGATACGTTAAATAAATTCTCAACTGCGGCTGGCGTTACGATCATCTTTGTTGACTGCAAAGGCTCTCCATCAACCGCGATTGCAAGTGAAATTTCTCCAACTGTACCTCCTGTCGGAATCTGAATGTTGCCGGAATACGATACCAAAAATCTAGCTTTGCACTGATTTGTGATACCTCTTAACTTGATAATTCCACTTCCCTGTCTGTGTACGATACATTTTGTTCCGTTCACTGCTGTTTCTGTGAATGCAACATCTTCTCCAGCGGCAACGGTTTGTAATGCAATTCCTGTTACTTCCATTATTTTTACCTCTCTTTCATAAAATAAAAAACCACCAACTGAATATTAGTTGATGGTTTGAAAATCCATTATTTATTTTTTGTAGTCTGTAGCACACATTCCTATGCATTGCGGAGTTCCGTATTTTTCAATATAATCTTCATCTCCGTATCGTTTAACACAAACATACATTGTATCGTGCCAATTCGTTCTCGTATCTTCTGTTTTTGAAGTATGGTCAATTACAATGTCTGATATTTCAAATGGTGCATTTGCTACTCCTATCTTTTGGCAAAAGTCTTTATGAATTTGATATATGTATTTTTTCATATCATCAAAGTTTTCAAATTCCCTTGCCGTTTCTAAAGATTCAGATAATCCGCCTCTGTGTTCTCTGAAAATAACCATTTTGGACTCCTTTCTTTTATGAAAATTGTACCACGACTTTAAAAATCCATCAACTTAATATTCTGTTTTCAATGTGCAAAAGGGCAAACATTATAGTCTGCCCTTTGGTTATAAGTAATACTGCATAGCAGACATGATTGAGTTAAACTCAATTAAGATACTCAATTATTCAGTTTTAGCAGCCACATCCGGTGTTGCATCCGCATCCATATGCATAAGCATTTGGGTTAGGTACGACATATGCCGGGATAGCAGACGGATTTACCGCATTGATAATCTGCTGTGTCTGAGCTGCCATCTGAGTTGTAAGCAGTGCGCTCTGACGATCCTGTGAAGCCGCTCTGCGAAGATCGCTATTCTCTGCCTGTAAGCTAGAGATTTTCTCATTGCAGAGATAATCAAGAATAGCGCGTGTTCCTGCATTCTGGCTGTCGATAATGTCTCTCGTGTTGCTGTTCATGGTGTTCTGCAACGCGCAAGTGTTAGTTGCCATATTGTAATTTACACCCTGAATAGCTTCCCTTGTCTCACAGCAGCAATTAGCTAACTGTGACTGTAATGCGTTTGTATTCTGCATGTTAGCGACTGTATCAGCATTGATAGCCTGCTGAATGCCGAATCCGGTCTGCAAAATGTTTGTGTTGATGCCGTTCATGCCGGTTTGCACTGCATAGAATCCGTCACAAAGTCCGTTTGTAATGCCGTCAAGTTTTGACACAACAGCCTGATTGTCGAATCCGCGCTGAATCTCACTTCCGACACCGCCATTCATTCCGTTACCACCGAATCCGTTACCGAATCCGCCCCATCCGAAAATGGCGAAGATAACGATAATGAACCATAACCATGAGCCTTCTGCACCCCATCCGTTGTTATTTCCGTTTCCGTCAATGTTCGCAACAAGCGGAACAGATGCTGTGTTGCAATTTGAACCAAACATAATTTTTACCTCCATAATTCATTTTTATATACATAATCTTGCAAGAATTAGTATCACATTCCTAATTGACTTTTAAACGACTCAAAAGCCTTATCTGCGTCAATTCCCTTTTCTTTGCACAAATTCCTAGCCATCTGCTCGATGCCCTTGGAATCTCCCTTCTGCGCCATCTGCATAGCATTGCGCGCCATAGGGTTGCTCATTACGCTGTTATTCCCCATCATTTGTTGTAAAAACTGCTGTGGGTTTCTCATTCCCTGTAACATCTGCATAGGATTCATTAAGACTCACTCTCCTTTTGTGTTCGTGAAGTTTTTCTTTGAGTTTGCGAAGATAACTTATCTTCTAATTCTTCCATCTTCCCGAATAAACTATCCAATTTGTCAGTGATAGCCTTTGTCGCATCGTCAGACAGCCCTATTTCGATTCTTTTATCTTCACTTGAAGAATCTGCCATCTGCTCATTAAAAGGCTTGTAAACGGTCTTTCTGATTGTTCCATTGGCATCCCATTGTTTCGCAACGATTGCGCTCATATCTTGCATCGGGAAAAACGCAACACTTCCATCCATAGGCACATCATTTGCCATGATTGCTGATTCCGACTGCACTACTTTTCCTTGGATTCCAAGAAACTGCGGTTGCATCTGCGGAATCTGTGGCTCTGGTTGCTGAAACCTTTGCATTGGGTTGTACTGATAAGCGGCATAGCTTGGGTTTGGGTTAAATGCCATATTCTGATTTTGCATCTGATACATTCTCTTCCTCCAATACTTCCTTGATTGCGTGAATCATTGCTGACTGATACACAAGCGGAACCTTTGACACATCTTCTCTTGTTAAGATTTTTTCAAGAATTTCATCCGTAAATAACATTCCGCATCCCTCCTATGCTTATATTTTTGCATAAAAAAATACGGTTCTTCCGCAAAAAATAAGCAGAAAAACCGCATAAAAAAAGAACGCCCAAAGCGTTCCAAGTCTACCATTTTCAGAAAAGAATCTAAAGCACTTGCGCAGACTCCTTTCTTTTGTGTTCAGTTTTTGAGTACCATTTTGAGTACCAATTTTTTTTAAGACGCCGCAAACACAGTGTTTATGCGACTTTTAAAACAGTCCGTACGGGAATCGAACCC
>ERZ1031095.26-NODE-26-length-46052-cov-5.931887_pt1 | contig 46052 bp, 36 predicted proteins | sample MGYA00517108_ERZ1031095 | MGnify/ENA primary metagenome ERZ1031095 (study PRJEB33719, sample SAMN04261275) | wastewater metagenome | biome: rural village; feature: human; material: feces | host: Homo sapiens | place: El Salvador | collected 2013-01-07 ... | reverse complement strand
GAATTTCAGACGCTTTTCAAGTGAGTATATTTTTTTCTACGTTATGTCACATTTAATGGCTTATTTTTCCAATATAATGTGCGTTTTTTCCAAGAGGACACTTGTTTTCCAGTGGCAGACATTTTTGCTCTGCCTGCCACCGGCTTGCTCTGTCATCATTGCCTATCCCAATATAAGCACAGCTGCTTCATGATTCTGGCATCACTGCCTCTCCACACGAGCTGTCAGGGCACCATTATCTGTGTCAATCAGAATTGTATCGCCTTCCCTGACTTCATCTGCGAGGATGAGCTTTGCAGCCAGTGTCTCCACATTCTTTTGCAGATAACGCTTTAATGGTCTGGCTCCATATACAGGGTCATAGCCATTTTCTGTGATGAAGGCTTTTGCACTGTCCGTCAGGCTTACCTTTATCTGCCTGTCAGCCAGACGCTTGTTCAGGTCAGCCATAAGCAGGGTGATAATATTTCCTATATTATCCCTGGTCAGAGGCTTAAACAGGATGATTTCATCCAGACGGTTCAAAAACTCAGGTCTGAAATGGCTTCTGAGCTCATTCATGACCTCAGCTTCACAGCCCGGCTTGATCATGCCATTTTCATCTATGCCATCCAAAAGCTCCTGTGAGCCAATGTTGCTGGTCATGATGATAATAGTATTTTTAAAATCAACAGTTCTGCCCTGAGAATCAGTGATACGTCCATCATCCAGCACCTGAAGGAGTACATTAAATACGTCTGGATGTGCTTTTTCAACCTCATCAAACAATACAACTGAATAAGGCTTACGTCTTACAGCTTCTGTGAGCTGGCCACCCTCATCATAGCCTACATATCCCGGAGGCGCACCTATAAGTCGTGACACTGAGTACTTCTCCATGTACTCGCTCATATCAAGTCTGACCATATTGCTCTCATCATCAAAGAGGCTTGCTGCCAGAGCCTTGGCAAGCTCTGTCTTACCTACACCGGTTGGTCCAAGGAACATAAATGATCCGATTGGCTTTGTAGGATCCTTGATACCAGCCTTTGAACGGATGATTGCCTCCGTCACCTTAGTGACTCCATCGTCCTGACCTATAACCCTCTTGTGGAGTTCCTCATCCAGATGCAGGGTCTTGTTCCGCTCGCTCTCAGTAAGCTTTGCTACAGGTATACCGGTCCATCTTGAAATAATCCGGGCAATCTCCTCGTCACTTACATTTTCCCTGATTAATGACAAGTCACGATTCTTTAACTGCTCTTCCTCTGTTTCAAGCTGTTTCTCAAGCTGTGGCAGTACACCATATTGAAGCTCTGCCGCCTTTTCCAGATCATAGTTCTGCTGGGCAGTCTTTATCTCATTCTTTGTGGACTCAATGGATTCACGAAGCTTTGACACCTTGTCAACTGCCCCCTTCTCATTTGCCCACTGGGCTTTCTTATTGTTAAAATCAGCTCTGAGTTCTGCCAACTCCTTCTGCAGGTTTGCAAGTCTCTCCTTGCTCAGGTTGTCTGTCTCTTTCTTTAAGGCAGTTTCTTCAATCTCAAGCTGCATTACCTTACGATTCAGCTCATCAAGCTCTGTAGGCATGGAATCAAGCTCTGTCTTGATAAGGGCACAAGCTTCATCCACCAAATCAATTGCCTTGTCTGGCAGAAACCTGTCAGATATATATCTATTTGAAAGAACTGCTGCTGTAACAAGAGCAGAGTCTGTTATTTTTACACCATGATATACCTCGTATCTCTCTTTTAAGCCTCGAAGAATTGAGATAGTGTCCTCTACTGTCGGTTCATCTACCATAACCGGCTGGAAACGTCTCTCCAGGGCTGCATCCTTCTCAATGTACTCTCTATATTCGTCCAGAGTTGTAGCACCTACGCAGTGGAGTTCACCTCTTGCAAGCATAGGCTTAAGGAGCTGTCCTGCGTCCATGGCACCATCTGTTTTTCCTGCTCCCACAATTGTGTGAAGCTCATCTATAAAGAGGATGATCTGTCCCTCAGAGCTTTTAACCTCCTCGAGAACAGCCTTAAGTCTCTCCTCAAACTCACCACGATACTTAGCTCCGGCTACAAGCGAGCCCATGTCAAGAGCAAAAAGCTTCTTATTCTTTAAGCCCTCAGGCACATCACCCTTTACTATACGCTGGGCAAGCCCCTCTACTACTGCGGTTTTACCTACACCAGGCTCACCGATTAATACCGGATTGTTTTTGGTCTTTCTGGACAAGATACGAATGACATTTCTGATTTCATCATCCCTGCCTATTACCGGGTCGAGCTTCTGTTCTCTGGCTCTCTCCACCATATCATAACCATATTTTTCAAGGGTATCATATGTAGCCTCCGGGTTATCGCTTGTGACCCTCTGGTTTCCTCTCACGGTTGAAAGGGCTGTGAGAAAACGATCCTTGGTAAGTCCATATTCCTTGATAAGCTCCTTCATAGCCTTATTAGGATATTTGAGCAGGCACAGGAAAAGATGCTCAACAGACACATATTCATCGCCCATTGATTTTGCTATATCCTCTGCATGGATAAGTACATTGTTCAAATCTTTGCCCACATATAGCTGACCGGCTCCGCTGACCTTGGTTCTCGCCTCAAGATGACGGCGGGCATTCTCGGTAAAGTGATGCAGGTCAATCTCCATCTTTTCTATTAATTTAGGAATCAGTCCATCTTCCTGCTCTAGAAGAGCCAGCAGTAAATGTTCCTGCTCTATTTCCTGATTGCCATAATCATATGCAAGCTTCTCGCAGTCGTTGACTGCTTCTATTGATTTCTGAGTAAATTTCTGTATGTTCATTTCCACACCTCCCTGTTGTGTTGGTTATATATATATATTTATCTTTGTTGTTTGGACTTTTTTATTAATAATATGAAGAAAAAATCCACATAATCAACTATTTTAGACTTTTAATTTAATATTTGCTATTTGACGTCCAAATAATTCAAACCAATCCTTAAAAAGCAACTTTTTTAGTATCAAAAGTGGTCTTTTAATGGTAAAAAGTCCAATTATTAACATTATGATATTTTTATACTATTCTGGCGCACAACCGCTTATTTAAAAACCGTCGTGCGCCAGAACCATCAAGCCATTCAAATAGCTAAAGCTTATTGATTAGCCTTCAATACAGATGTATTTCTTCTGAGGAATCTCCTCTTTCTTCTCCCTCTTAGGAACGTTAATCTTTAAGATTCCATCCTCGAACTTAGCCTTTATGTCTTCCTCTGTAACATCATCTCCTACATAGAAGCTTCTGCTGCAGGTGCCATAAAATCGCTCTCTTCTGATGTAATTGCCCTTCTTGTCCTTTTCCTCATTGCTGTCATTCTTCTCTGCTGTGATGGTCATGTAACCATCCTTAAGCTCAGCCTTTACATCATCCTTTTTATATCCTGGAAGGTCAATATCAATATCAAAGCTGTCCTGATTCTCTCTGACATCAGTTTTCATAACTGCTGTATTTGCATTGCTATATCTATTGCTTCCAGCTGCTGGTCTGAAAAAGTCACCATCAAAAATATCATCAAATAAGTTTTCTCCAAAAATACTAGGCATTAACATATGTCCTTCCTCCTTTAATTTTTATTTGTTTTCTTTTGTTGATTATGTTATAGCACTATTATTAGCACTCGTCAAGTGTGAGTGCTAATAAAAATTATAAAATAATTATAAACTTGTGTTTACATTATAATATGCTATTTTCCCAATGCCCCAAGCCCCGGATAAGAAGCGGCTTCTCCCAACGCTTCCTCGATTCTAAGAAGCTGGTTGTACTTGGCTGTCCTCTCACTTCTGCATGGCGCGCCTGTCTTTATCTGCCCACAGTTCATAGCCACAGCAAGGTCTGCAATAGTGGTGTCCTCAGTCTCACCAGAGCGGTGGGAAGCAATAGCTGTATATCCAGCCCTATGAGCCAGCTTGATTGCATCCAGTGCCTCCGATACAGAGCCAATCTGGTTTACCTTTATAAGAATCGAATTACCACAGCCATTCTCTATGCCCTTTGACAGGCGCTTTGTGTTGGTGACAAACAAATCATCTCCAACAAGCTGTACCCTCTCTCCCAGCTCAGCAGTAATCTTTTTCCAGCCATTCCAGTCCTCCTCATCCAGAGGATCCTCAATGGACACAATAGGATATTTCTCAATGAGCTTCTTGTACATATCTATAAGCTCCTCCGAAGAATAATCCCTTCCGTTCTTTGGCATATGATATGACACCTGTCCTGTAATCTCATGCTCAGCCGTCATCATCCCTTCTTTGTGTAATGGCTTCCACTCACTTGCAGCTACATCAAGAGCAAAGCATATGTCCCTGCCAGGCTCATAGCCTGCCTGCTTTACAGCCTCTGTCATGGTGTCAAGCACATCCTCAACCCTATCAAAATCAGGGGCAAAGCCTCCCTCATCACCAACCGCTGTGGATAAGCCCTTCATACTTAAGACCCTTGCCAGAGAATGATACACCTCAGCCCCCATCCTCAAGGCTTCCTTAAAGCAGCAGGCTCCCACAGGCATTATCATAAACTCCTGAAAATCAATTGAGTTTTTGGAGTGAGCTCCACCATTTATGATATTCATCATAGGTACAGGCATTGTCACAGCAGCCACGCCTCCTATAAATCTGTACAAAGGAATGTCAAGGGATTTTGCCGCCGCATCAGATGCAGCAATTGACACGGCAAGAATAGCATTTGCGCCAAGCTTTGATTTGTCATCAGTGCCATCTGCCTCTATCATGGCTTTATCAACAGCATAAGTGTCAGAGGCATCCATCCCCTCAAGACGTGTGCTAATCACTGTATTAATATTGTCAACAGCATTCTGCACACCCTTGCCCAGATACCTCTTCTCATCCTTGTCCCTAAGTTCATGCGCCTCAAACTCTCCTGTTGATGCCCCAGACGGAGCGATTCCCCTGCCCACAGTGCCATCATACAGATGTACTTCAGCCTCCACAGTGGGATTACCTCTTGAGTCCAAGACTTCCCTGCCCAGAACTTTTTCGATTTCTAAATATGACATATGTTTCTCCTTCCATATAAACGTTGCCCAATTTGATATAAATAATATTTCCATATTTAAGCAGAAACATACACATCTGTCATTTTATATTTTTTGTTAAGTCCAAATACCTTACATAAAATTTTAAATAAAATGTGCTCAAAACCTAAAGAGGGATACCATGCTGAGACAGTCAGGAATTTGTGCTTTGTGAAGGATATTAGATTTTCTTAATGTTCTATACGTTTCCCAGCAACTCGGCAACAGGACGTTGCCGAGAGCGAGACCTGAGCCATGGATGGCGAATGCGCCAATGCGTCCGGCAAAAGCTGCCAGTGGCAGGTTTTGTCGGTCGAACGGTTGCGTCAACTTTAAAACACCTATATTAGAACATTTAGAAAATATTATATCCGTAACTCTGCACAAATTCCTGACTGTCTCAGCGTGGTATCCCTCAATAACCCCCGAGCACATTTTTCCAAAAGTTTGTTATACATATAAAGACAGCAAAAAAGCAGGCCGCCCTCAAGGGGCATGCCTGCCAAAATCTATTTATTAACTGAATTATCTTTAACCCTGTCCTCAAGACGAAGCGCACGAATAATCAAATCCATAGAGCCCTTCACACCATAGCTTGCACTGTTGATACACAAGTCATAGTTAGAAGCCTTGCTCCATTTTCTGCCAGTATAGTACTTGTATTTAATCTGATGACGCTTATCCTCAGCATCAATAAGAGCCTTAGCCTGCTTAGCTGTGAATTTAGGATTAATCTCCATAAGCCTCTGCACACGTCTCTTTACAGGAGCTGTAACGAAAATACTTACATGAGGAATATGATTGTTCGTAAGGATAGCATCTGCGAAACGACCCATTACTACAAAATCCTCCTGCTTAGCCTTCTCAACAAGGAACTTGCTTGTATCAAAGAAAAGCACATCATCCTGTGGAAGTCCGTGGTATTTAGCGAAGTTCTTTATTCTCTTGATGAGAGACTCATGCTTCTTCTGTTGGATTGATGCAATTGCCTGAGCTGCATCATCACCACTCTGCTGCTTGAATACCTCATTCATAACAGATACATCATAGAAATTCATACGAAGTGCATCTGCAAGCTCAAATCCAATTTCGTTTCCGCCACAACCACATGAACGACCGATACAGATGATAATATGGTCATCTTCCTTGAAACGGTCATGTAGGTTGACGCTGTTTAAGTCAGCAATCTTTGGATCAAGGATATCTCCATCAGCATAGCTTGTTGGGAGATTCATTGTCTCATCAAGGATTTCTCCGTATTTTTTCATAATCTCATGGCGTGTATCCTTGTTATTGATAGTACGAGCCATGTTGCTTATCAGAGCCAGCTCACTTCTGATTTTAAATCCCTGATTTCTCTCGTGAAGAACTTCCATAATATTTCTGATGGCAACATCCCTGTCACCAGTAAATACCCTGCCGAGGCTTGAACCAAGCTCTTTGTATACTTCTCCATCTAATTCATAAATTCGGACCGCAAGATCCTGGATTTTCTTATCATTAAATTCCATATCTTACCCCTCCTCTATAAAAAGAACAATAATGTGTCAATAATAAACACTGGAATCAAGTATCTGACTGACCATCCAATATATCCAAAGAAGGATGGCATCTTAACACCATTTTCATCTGAAATAGACTTAACCATGAAGTTAGGAGCATTTCCGATGTATGTGTTAGCGCCCATAAATACAGCACCACACGAAATAGCCATAAGCATCTTGACTGGTATTGTACCAACTGTTGTTGCAATTCCTGACGCAAAGCTCATAGAACCTGCTGTAGTAAGGAATACAAGGTATGTTGGTGTATTGTCAAGGAAGCTTGAAAGTGCACCTGTTACCCAGAACATCTGGAATGGCTGTGAAAGTCCAAGGCTTGCTCCTGCGCTCTTTAAAATCATAAGAGCTGGCTGCATTGTAATGAAGATTCCGACGAAAAGTACAGCAACTTCCTCGATAGCTCCCCATGTGAAATGGTTCTCCTTACGAATCTCAACATCAGTTGTCTTGAATGACAGGAATGCAGCAAGAAGAATTATAGCAACCTCAATAATAGCTGGAACTGTAAGTCTTACCTCACCAAAAATGTGGATACCAATAACCTCACCTGCTGCGTTCTTGAATGCATCAAGCTCTGGAAGAACACCGCTTAGGATAACAGCAACTACAATCATGATGATAAATATGAAGTTATGAGCTCCTCTAATTCTTACAAGTGGCTCTCCCTCTTTAATCTCAGGCATTAATCCCTTTGAGATATCCTTCTGGTAAGCTTTCTTATCCAGGAAATAGAATGTTGCAAGAAGAAGTACCATGTTAACTAATAAAATAGGTATTAATCTAAGGCTCCAGAAAAATGGAACTCCCCGGGAAAATCCCATCAAAAGTGGTGGATCTCCGATTGGTGTCAGACATCCTCCGATGTTTGATACGAGGAATATGAAGAATACCATAATGTGTGTCTTATTTTTTCTCCATGAATTCATCTGAATAATTGGTCTTACAAAAAGCATTGATGCTCCTGTTGTACCAATGCAGCTTGAACAAAGTGTAGCTATAGTAAGCAAAACTACGTTTACCTTTGGGTTACCTGCAAGGCTTCCCTCAAGCTTGATATTACCTGCAACACAGAACAGACCAAACAACAGCACGATAAATGTAAGATAGTCTCCTATGATACACTCAAGCACTGTTTCAGCAGCTGTGCCGGCACCGTATTTAATCGCAAATGGAATGATAAATAAAAGCGACCATAAAATCACGGCGTATGCTCGGTTTTTCTCCCACCATTCAGGCTTAACCAATGGAAAAATTGCAATGCAGAGCAATAAGCATGCAAATGGGATGCATAACCACAATGGTATGTTTGTCATTTTAATCACCTCTGAAACTATTTATATTGCTTTTTTGACGTTCTCATTTTACTACTCTTATAGTATAATTCAACCTCAAAAATAATTTTTGTATATAATGGCTATATTTTTCCAAAATAAACTATATACATATCAAAAATACACAAAAATTGCTTCTTATTTATAGTTCCACTCAGTAAAATCATCTACTGAATAATCCGCCATTGGAGCACTGTCATTTGCCGGTGAGATGTCTGATTTTACATAAAATGTAGCAAAGTCAACCTGTCTGGCTCCCTCTATGTCATTTTTTGAATCGTTTCCTATATATATAGTCTTCTGTGAATCAAGCTGTTCTTTCTCGATTAAAGCATCAAAAAATCTCTTGTCAGGCTTCTTGGTCTTATAATCTGATGAGATTAAGACAGCATCAAAGTATTTAAAAATATCTATGCAGCGCAGCTCATACTCTGTAAAAATTCTCTGGGCATTTGACAGAAGATATACTTTTTTACCTGCCTCCTTGAGGTATGAAAGCATCTCCTTGGTTCCTGGATAGAGACGTACAAAATCAGTAGCCAGCACTCTGAAAAACTGTCCTGTATGTACAGCAAGCTCATGGGAGGCCTCAACCCCCTTTTCCTTGTACAAATCCATAAACACATCTGTAATCTCAATTTCAGGAGACGACTCATGCTCATACTTAGGGTTGTCTGCCAGCTCGCTTTTAAGTGCAAGCTCCTTTCCGCTTACCAGCTTCTTATAGGCATTCTTAAGCTCCTCTGATTCATACAGGGCTCCATAATAGCCATAAAACATAGCAAGTCTCTCCCAGATTTCTTCTTTGTTCTCATTTGTACGTATGTCAACCAGTGTTCCATACAGATCAAAGACATAATTGTCATAATTCATAGGTAATTCAGCTTTTGTTTTCATAACTTTAGTTTTCTCCGTTTAGTCCATATTATCAATATCTGACAGAATTTTCAAGTTACTCTTCTTCTTAGGGTTTCCAATATCTTTTTCTCCATTCTCGATACCGCCACCTGATTCATATTCATGTGCTCCGCAATCTGTCCCTGGGTCAGATTTTTCACATACCTAAGATATATAAGCTTCCGCTCATCTCCCTCTAATTTCTCCAACAGGCTTGACAGCAGAATGTTATTTTCTATCCTGTTTACATCCACTTCCCCCGAATTTGCGTCCTCAATCACATCACCTAAGACACCATCATCGCCGATTGGCTGTGACAAATAGTTTACCGGCAGATTAGCGTCCATCGCCACAATCACATCCTCCCTCTTAAGTCCTGTAAGCTCACATAATCGTTCCACCGTAATATGATCCGGCTCGTCCATATTCCGAGTGACTGCTGTAATCTTTGCCACATCCTCCATTATTTTTCTGCTTACATGCACCTGCCTGTCATCCCTCATAAACCTCCTGATTTCCCCAAGTATCATAGGCACAGCATAGGTGGAAAAAGCATTGCCGGTATCCGGGTCAAATCTGTCAATTGCCTTGATTAAGCCCATTACCCCAATCTGCACTATATCCTCCCTCTCGTACTGCTTATTGCCTATCAGCCCATCATTTCCCACACAGCAGGAATTTGATATGGCATAGCCCCTTGCCTTTAACTGCTTCACCGCCATGTGCACCAGCCCAAGATTGTTAAGCACCAGCTCGTCCCTGGCTTCCTTATCTCCCGCTCTCGCTCTTTTTATGTACTCCTTTAAGCTGTCATCTTTTGTAGATGCCTTACTCGTTAGTTCCTCCTAACTTCTTTATCATAGTAACCCTTGTTCCCTCTGCCGGCCTGGACCAGACCTCAAGCTTATCCATAAAGGCTTCCATAAAGGCAAATCCCATTCCTGACCGCTCCATCTCAGGTTTTGTGGTAAAAAAAGGTTCCATCGCCTGACTTAGATTTTCTATTCCTACTCCCTTATCAGTGACCACGACAGTCAGTTCCTTTCCCTGATAAGTGCACTCCATCTCCACCTCTTTTGCACCACCATGGATTATGGCATTAGTCACCGCCTCAGACACAGCAGTCTTTACATCATCCAGTTCCTCCATGGTAGGGTCTAACTCCATGATAAAGCCGGCAACTGCCATTCTGGCAAAGGCTTCGTTCACTGATTTTGCATCAAATACAAGTTTCATTCTGTTACAGCTTTGCTCCAAATTATTCATACTATTCCCTCACCTTCACAATCTTGTACAAGCCCGACGCTTCAAATATTCGCTCAATCCTAGGTGTCACTCCACAGACAACCAGCTCTCCATCTAGAAATTTCATTTTCCTGCTCCTGCCTATTATGACGCCAATCCCTGAGCTGTCCATAAAGCATGTCTCTTCAAAATCCAGCACCAGCCTCCGCACTCCTCTCTTGTCCACCATGTTGTCAATGCTCGCAATCAGCATTTTGGCACAATGATGGTCCAGCTCCTTTGGCATCTTATACAATAGTTCCTGTTCTCTCATTTTAACCTCCTCTTGCATCCTTTGGCATACATAAAACCTGCCACCGGCAGCTTTTATTGCATACTTTGGTATACAGAGAACCTGCCACTGGCAGCTTCTCTCACATACTTTGGTATCCAAAAATCCCTGCCGCCGGCAGCTTATCTGGATAAATGACAGCAAAAAATGCCAGAACAACTCTGTCCTGACATCTTTTGTAAAATATATTAAGTTTATTGTGCATCCACATAATTTGCTGCTGTGTTTGCCTTTTCTGTGCCTGGGTAATTATCAAGTATATACTGATAATACTTCTTGGCATCCTCCATTTTTTCAAGCTTTCTGTATGACTGGGCCAGATAATATGCAGCAGAGCCATCCCTGTAGCTCTCATCCTGGTCCACAATCTTCTGGAAGCTCTTGGCAGCGTTCTCATAATCATAGGCCGTGTAATAGCCATATGCCTCATTGTACAAATCCTCAAGATATGTGGCACTGACCGAATCATTGATTGTATTGTAGGTCTCTAGTGCCTGACCACTCAACATTGAAGAATCAATTTTTTCCAGATATGAGCCAGCTGACACTGTATCCTCTGAAGTATATGCCACGTAGGCATTTAAGAGGTCTTCATAGGCTGCGGTCTTTGCTTTCTCCTCGCTGTCCTTTGATTCAGACTCATCTATCTGATTTTGTAAATCTTCTATCTGACGCTCCAAATCGCTGATTGTGATAGTGTTATTGGATATGGTGTCATTTGCATCCAGCAGGGAATTTTTGGCATCCTCTTTTATCTTGCTTTTTACACCCGGAACAATCAAAAATACTGTGGCAGCCACACCTACGATAAGTCCAATCAGTATATATCCCAGGGTTCCGCCAAGTGAACTCTCCCTGAAGCGCTTTGGCATGATAATTGTCTCGTTGCCGCTCTGGTATGAAATCAAATCATCATTCTTTGGCTTGTTGTCCTTGCCCTTTTCCTTAAGCTGCCTGTTTACTTCCTTTAAATAGCGAAGTGTTGTTGTGTTGTCAGTATCTATCCTTCCTGCATCACGGAGGGCACGCTTTGCCTTTTCCGGCTGCTTCTCCTGCATATAGAGGAGAGCTAAAAGCTGGTGTCCCTTTACCAGCTTAGGGTTTAAAGAAAGCACCTTTTTTAACTGGATTATGGCTAAATCCCTGCTATCCTGCCTGCAGTAAAGCAATGCCTGATTATATTTCTTGATTGTCTGATTAACGGCATCAAGCTGTGATCGGTTTTCCTTGATTTCTCTCAGATAATTGATAGCCAGGTTGTCCTCCGGCTTATAATTTGCACTTATAACCCACTCACTTAAGGCATCCACAACCTCTCCCATCTCATAATATACAAGACCCAGCAGGTTTCTTGCCTGAGTGTTGTACTTATAGAGCTTTAATGCCTGTCTCAGGCTTATAATCGCACCTGACAGATTTCTAACCTGAGCCTTCTGCAGACCATCGTTATAATAGCTGTTAGACGCACGTTCTACCTTTTGAAAAATTTTAATATCGGCGTTACAATGTGGGCAGATATCGTTTCTGCCTGCATCCCCGCCACATCTATAACAAATCATCTTAACCTCATTTCTGGCTGCGAAGCAACTCTGCAATAATATCTGTCACATCAGTAAGCTCTCTACTGTAAATTGCATCCTCAGCTTCTTCTACCTCCAGACTTGGTTCATATTTTTTTAGTTCTTCTTCAAAATTAATCATACAAGCCTCCTTATATATACAAATACATTTTAATCATTTAAAAAAGCCACTATAATATTATAATATAGTGGTCTTTTTATGCAAGTAAATTTCTATTAAGTTTAAGCTATGCGACAAATTTTTTATTTGCCCACCGGCAGCATCCTGATATTGTCGCCTAGGCGGTAAAATTCGACATTTGTGTCCTTGTACTTATGTACAAAATTAACCTCATCAATAGAAATACTAACTCCCGGATAAACGGATTTGTTAACCTTGATTATAGCTTCCTTTGCTCTTTCCTTTATGGCTTCCAGACTTGAAAGTGCCTCCATGTACTCGTAGAGTCTGGACTGGGTCTCAATCTTTTTCTTAAGGATTCCTATACGTCTCTCATCCTCTGTGACATCTATGCCCTTTTGAGCAGCGTACTCCTCAAACTCACTGAGTCTAAGCTCATAATCCTCTATAAGCTCCTTTGCTTCCTGGATGTCATTCTCAAGCTTAACCTGACGTTCTCTCAGCTTTCTGTGAATGCCGGCACCAGCCTCGGTCTTAATCTCGGTAGAATTGCCCAGACAGTCCGCCTCAACTCCTGCACAGCCAAATACACTTCCACCTACAACAGCACCCGGATTGCCGTGAAAATACAGCCTGTCATAGCTTGTAATTTCACTGTTCATAGCAGAATCAGCTTCTATAAAGCCCTCTGCCTCAACATAGGAATATTCTATGAATTTTGCAATTATGCTGCCCTTGGCAGTTATTCTGGTCTTTTCTGCACCAACTACTCCGCCTCGCAGGATGATATCTTTGCCAGCTTCCATGGTACAGCCCTCAGATACTCCATCGACAGTGAGGCTGCCACTGCATTTAATCTTTTCTCCGGAGCATACATTTCCATGAATAATCACATCTCCCCTGAAATCAATGTTTCCAACATTTACATCTGCATCGCCATTGATCTCATATACCGGTAAAATCGTAATACGGTTTTTATTTTTCTCTATCTTGCCTGACATCGAGGCTGTGTATACACGATTATCCTCAGAGCGCTCAAAGCCCTTGCCTGTAAGCGGTGGCAGTGGACGTCCGCGCCTTGCTGCAAGTGGCTTGCCTCTCACAGTCATACCGTTTTCACCATCCACAGGCTCTATATAGGTGGCAATAACCTGACCTTCTTCTACTACCTCTACAGAATGAATACTCCAATAGTCTACAGAGCCATCCTCCCTGACAAGCGGCCGCTTGTGTAAATCTGTGTCAAAATTAAACTTAAACTCTGCATCCCTGCCTGGTACAAGGGGCTTGCCCTCTGCTACCAGAACTTCCCTGCCATAGTTTCTCTGCTCCACCATCTCACGGATTTTATCCTGTTTAATGCCGTAAGTCACCCTGCTCTGGGAAAGAGCAGCCATTACATCTGCAACGGCATACTCATCCCCAACATTTCTCATTGGAAGGGTGACATAAGCACTCATCTCATCATTTGAAATTCTAACCTGAGGCTCTCTCTTAACAGTCTTGCCTGATTCCATCCTCTATCCCTCTTTAGATAAGATTTCCTTAGTTAGTACCATGATACCATAACCGCAGGCACAATACAAATGATTTTGGCTCCTATTTCATTGAGGCAAGTCTCTCCTCTACCTGTGCCATCATCTGCTCATATTTAGCAAGCTTAGCCTTTTCTTCCTCTACCTTTTCAGGCTTTGCATTGGCTAAGAATTTTTCATTTGAGAGCATTCCTCTTGAACGGGCAAGCTCCTTTGTAAGCTTATCCTTTTCCTTATTAAGACGCTCTTTTTCCTTTTCAAAGTCTACCAGCTCCTCAAGTGGAAGGTATGCTACTGCTCCCGGAATAACTACTGATACAGCATCCTCACTTATTCCAGTCTTATCTGCCTGGATAAAAATCTGGCTGGCAGATGCAAGATTTACATACACATCCTTGTTTGCATCCAAATCAGCTCTGATAGAAGCATCATCAGAAACTACGAAAAGCTTTGCTTTTCTTGAAGGTGGAACATCCATCTGTGTGCGGACATTTCTGACGCCCTTTACCAGATCCTTGCAGTGGTCGATTGCTGTCTCAGCCTCTGGAAAATTCCACTCAGCCTTGTACTCAGGCCACTTTGAGAGCATGATTGTCTCCTCATCTGTGAGATTAAGGAAAATCTCTTCTGTGATAAATGGCATATATGGGTGAAGCAGCTTAAGTGACTCTGTAAGTACTGTCTTAAGTGTCCAAAGGGCTGCTGCCTTGGTTGTATCCTCGTCATTCCAGAGACGTGGCTTAACCATCTCGATATACCAGTCACAGAACTCTTCCCAGATGAAGTCATAAATCTTCTGAACGGCAACTCCAAGGTCGTAGTTCTCCATGTTCTCAGTTACATCCTTTGCAAGTGTATTGAGTTTTGAAAGAATCCACTTGTCTGCCGGTGCCAGGTCAGAAAGCTCTACTGCTGAGCTGTCAGCCTTGTCAAGGTTCATAAGGATGAAGCGTGATGCATTCCAGATCTTATTTGCGAAGTTACGGGAAGCCTCAACCCTCTCCCAGTAGAAACGCATGTCATTTCCCGGTGCATTTCCTGTCACAAGTGTAAGACGGAGGGCATCTGCGCCGTACTTGTCGATTACCTCAAGTGGGTCAATTCCGTTTCCAAGAGACTTACTCATCTTACGTCCCTGTGAATCTCTTACCAGACCATGGATAAGTACTGTGTTGAATGGTACCTCTCCTGTATGCTCAAGTCCTGAGAACATCATTCTGATTACCCAGAAGAAAATAATATCATAGCCTGTTACCAGTACATTTGTAGGATAGAAGTAATCAAGCTCCTCTGTCTTATTTGGCCAGCCAAGTGTTGAGAATGGCCAGAGGGCTGATGAGAACCATGTATCAAGTGTATCTGGATCCTGTCTCATCTCCTTACCACATTTTGGACATTTGCATGAGTTTTCCTTGGTTACTACAAGCTCTCCGCAGTCGTCACAATAGAAGGCTGGGATTCTGTGTCCCCACCAGAGCTGACGCGAAATACACCAGTCTCTGATATTCTCAAGCCAATGGTAATATGTCTTATCAAAATGCTCTGGAACGAATTTGGTCTTGCCACTCTTTACAGCCTCAATTGCTGGTTTTGCAAGCTCTTCCATCTTTACGAACCATTGCTTTGATACTCTTGGCTCTACAGTTGTATGACATCTGTAGCATGTACCTACGTTATGTGAGTAATCCTCGATTTCTACAAGGGCTCCCTCTTTGTCAAGGGCATCTACGATTGCCTTTCTTGCCTCGTATCTGTCAAGTCCTGCAAACTCTGGATAATCGTCAACGATTTTTGCATCCTCTGTGAGCACATTGATTACAGGTAGGTTATGACGAAGTCCTACCTCAAAATCGTTAGGGTCATGGGCTGGTGTAATCTTAACTACACCTGTTCCAAATTCCATATCTACATAGTCATCTGCAATGATTGGAATCTCACGGTGCACGATTGGGAGGATAACTGTCTTTCCTACCATATCCTTATAACGATCATCATTTGGGTTTACAGCTACTGCTGTATCTCCAAGCATGGTTTCTGGTCTGGTTGTAGCCATCTCGATATATCCGCTTCCGTCTGAAAGTGGGTAACGGAGGTGCCAGAAATGTCCTGCCTGGTCCTCATACTCTACCTCTGCGTCTGAGATTGATGTGAGACAGTGTGGACACCAGTTGATGATTCTCTCACCACGATAAATAAGCTTTTTATTATAAAGGTTTACGAATACTTCCTTTACTGCTTCATTACAGCCCTCGTCCATTGTGAAGCGTTCACGCTGCCAGTCTGCTGATGAGCCCATCTTACGGAGCTGTTTTACAATACGTCCGCCGTACTCTTTCTTCCAGTCCCATACCTCGTCTAAGAATTTCTCTCTTCCGATGTCTTCCTTGGTGATTCCTTCCTTGGCAAGCTTCTCTACTACCTTTGCCTCTGTTGCGATTGAGGCATGGTCTGTGCCCGGAAGCCAGAGGGCTGAGTAGCCCTGCATTCTCTTAAATCGTGTGAGGATGTCCTGTAAGGTGTTGTCAAGGGCGTGTCCCATGTGGAGCTGGCCTGTGATGTTTGGTGGTGGCATTACTATTGTGAATGGTTTCTTGCTGCGGTCCACTTCTGCGTGGAAATATCCTTTTTCTTCCCAGTTTTTGTAAAGACGGTCTTCGATGTCTTTTGGGTCATAGGTTTTTGATAACTCTTTGCTCATGTTTTGGTCCTTTCTTTGTGGTGGTGTATGAGGAGTTTGAGCAGCTTTTAGGCTGTGGGAGTCATGGTGCGCAAATATATATTCTTATTTGTTCCGGGTTACGAACATAAGATTTTCTAAATGTTCTGATGATGGTAATTTAAACTTGACGCAAACGCTAGACATTCGCCATCCATGGCTCAAGTCTCGCTCCCGGCAACGTCCTGTTGCCGGGTTGCTGAGGATGAACAGAACATTAAGAAAATCTAATGTTCTCCACAGTCACAAATAAGAATATATATTTGTGCACCATGACTTTCATAGGTTTATGACTGCTCAAACTCTTGCAACGCTGTGAGACAAAGTAAGGACGAATCTTCGTTGCTTCGCAACTGGATTCTGGGTTGTGGATGTATGCCTTAGTTTAGTGTAATGTTTCCATTACTATGGATGTAACATCATTTTAGTTTTAATTAGCACACAACAACAAAAAACCCTCCCGACACATAGTGTCGGAAGGGCGAATCAGCGCGGTACCACCTTCGTTTACATCGGAATCATCTAATATATATTGCATGACTCGAATGCCTCATGCCCTGTAACGTGGGCGGGTCGGAGAAACTTATGCCAACTGGTATACCTGATTGGCTTTCTGGGTTTCTCGGCTAGAAAGCTACCTTCCATCTTCTTCGTCTCAGATGCCTCACAGCCGTTCCTTGGGAATCGGGCATCATTCTCTGTGAAACTTGGAATATGTACTCCTCTTTCTTTACTGCCTTTTTATATTGCTTTATGGTTATCATCATACTTTTCAAATATTTTTTTGTCAAGATAAAATATGCTTTTCTTTTATTCTCTGCTTAGTCTGAGTCTCTCTATCACGCTTTCTGACGCGATTTTTCGATAGATAAACAGTGGTACTCCTACGCAGACCAGAATCATGACCAGTATTATTCCTGCAAGTGGTATATACGGGAAGTAAAATCTGGCATAACCCAGTCTCGAATGTACGATTTTATATACTCCGTAAAGGGCTGCTGAACCGGCTGTTGTCAGGAGGGCTGTGATTATAAGGCTGTAGTACAGGCCTTCCCACACCAACATCTGCCTGAGTTGCCTGCGGGTTATTCCTATTGCTTCCATCATGGCTATTTCCCTGCGCCTTGCCCACAGCCCTACTACTACAGTATTTAAGTAGTTAAAGATTCCAAGCAGTATGAGCAGTATGCTTACCGCGTACATGGCTGTCTGCATGGTCTTTATCTCATCCTGGGCGGCTGCCAGATTGTCTGAATTAATATTCAAAAATGGCAGCTTTTCATCCTGCTCACTTGGCGGTATCTGCTGACGCTTTTTCTCCATATACTGATTAAAGCTTCTCTTGATTTGCGGCTCCCTGTCTGCTGTCACATAGACATCCACGTTCATCGGTATCCTGGTTATTCCAAGCCTTTCAAAGGCTTCTTCTGTCATGATTATGTCCGGTCCATACAGGTGAATTATCCGCTGAAGCTTAGGGCTGGTCTTGGTGGTTACATCCAGATTGCCTGCAAACTTCATCTGCCCCAAGGAATTTTTCCGGGTGTCAGCAATTGTAAAGCTGTCTCCGATAAATTCATCAGACCGCTGGGACAGCTTCTGTGAATACATGTCCTTGTCCACGCAGATTGCGGCTTCTCCCTTCAGGAAGCTCTCCATATCCAGATTGATGTCATTTTGTGCCACATAATCCTCAAGCTCGCTCATAAAGTCCTGATCTGCAAGGAAAACGATAGCACAGAAATTATTTTTTACATTTTCCATCATCTCCTGCCTGTACTTTTCGCCGCCCGTGGTATAGGCATTCTCATAGCCCTTCAAATATGGCTCCCAAAGTGGCTCATCCGCTGACAGATAGAGATAATTTCCATACTGGGTCTGCACATCTTTTACCCCATCAATAGATGAAAAATAATCTATCTCTTTCTGGGTTACTGCCTGATAGCTGTCGTCATAATCCTCTGTCATTGGATTGTAAACTGATATCAGGGTAAAATCCGGAAACAGTTTAAAATTGTTGGTGTAATCCAGTCCCCTTGTGACAAGCACTGAGGATAATGCTGCTGTCAGACCGATAAACAGAGACAGTATGCTTAAAAATAATGAGTGCCTATTTCTCAGAATGTTCCGCCATGCCATGTGCGCCATGCTGTTTTTTCTGTGTCTTTTATATTTGCCATGCTTAGTATGCACATGATGACTTGTATCTGCGTCTTGCTGTAACTGTACACTTTGATTCATATATTCAATTTGACGTACACACATTTTTTGCTGTAATTGTGTATCTTCTTGTATTTCTTTGCTTTGTTTCCTGCACTTTGCAAATTTTCTTGTATTTCCTGTCTTCCCTATATATTTTACCGACTCAACAGGTGCAATTCTCCCAGCCCTGACTGCCGGAATAAGCACACTGACCAGAGCTGTCAAAATGGCGCAAAGTATGCTAAATACCAGCAGTGAGCCGTGAAACTTCATCATGTCTGATGATACGCCATAGTTATTGAGATAATAATGTGACAAAATCCTTGGCAATAAAATCACCACTATAAAACTGCTTATCAGGCTTCCGATTATGCAGCCCAGCAGGGCGATTTTCATTATCTGCCTGTATAGGACTGCCCTTATCTGCCTGTTAGTCGTACCTAACGTCTTTAACATACCATAATACTGCATATCCCGGTTCACGGAAATGTTCATCACATTATAGTTTAGGAAAAATACGCAGACAAAAATTAATAAAATTCCCATTCCGGCTATATCATATCCTCCGATTGTTCTCACAATCACGTTGTAGTTCACGGAATCCTCGCTCTCAAAACGCTGCACATCATCCCTTGTCTCCACATCCTTATAAAGTCTCTGCTCCACAGTCTCGCCTGTCAGATAATCCTTCTGCTGGATGAGAAGTCTCGTCGGCTTCTCCATGCTGAAGCCAAGCTCATTCAGATAGCTTTCCGAGAAAAATCCTATTGGCGGCGATATGACAGGGTGCACATAATCTGTATAATAACCGCTTAGGATGAAGGTCTTATATCTTATGTCATCCGAGTCTAAGACTATTCCGATTGATATTTCCATTCCAAGGGCAGGCTCTGTGATTCCAATTTCCTGCAAACCACGGATTGAAAGCATCAGCTCATTTTCTTTTTCAGGATAGCTGCCCTCAATATCTGAAAATGCCGGCACGTACATATCCTCATAGGCACTCTCATCCGCCACTGTGCAGACAAACTGCATCTTTCCATCCACTCCTGCACTTGCAAAGCTGTTAATCAGACCAACATTTTTTACATATGGGAGATTTTTAATTTGTTCAATCTGTGCCTGAGTGGGATTTTCAAGGGAGGTATTTGAGGCAGAGCCCTCTTCTCTTACCTCCATCAGGTATTCCGCATCAATCCTTCCCTTCATCACGGTGAAAATGCAAAAAATCACAATCACTGTCATTGCCACCGCCAGCATCATCAGGCGGTTTCTGGACTTATTGGAACGATACTCCGCCTGTGCCAATCGCTTAATCATCCCACTGTTATTATTTCTGATTGTCATAGCTCTGCTCTCTTTCTTCATAGACTCTGCCATCCTCAATGCGGATGATTCTGTCTGCCATCTGTGCAATTTCTTCATCATGAGTTACCAGGGCAATTGTCTGGTGAAAGGCAAGGGCTGACATTTTAAGAAGTCCTGCCACTTCCACACTTGTCTTTGAATCCAGATTGCCTGTAGGCTCATCAGCAAGAATGATAGCTGGCTTAGTTGACAGGGCTCTTGCTATGGCTGCCCTCTGCTGCTGTCCTCCTGACAACTGCCCCGGCATCTGGTCGAGTTTATCTGTGATTTTTAGCTTTTCACAAATTTCATTGATAAAATCTGTATCTGCCTGTATACCATCTAATTCCAGTGGCATTACTATGTTTTCGTAGACGCTTAAAATCGGTATCAAATTGTAGCTTTGAAAAACAAATCCTATATTTCTGCGGCGGAAAATGGTCAAATCGTCCCCTTTTAAATCGCTTAACCGGGTTCCCCTGACGTAGATCTCACCCTCGTTTGGAAAATCCAGTCCACCAAGCATATTAAGCAGGGTGCTTTTGCCACTGCCGGAGCTTCCGACTATTGCAACGAACTCGCCCTCTTCTAGGTCTATGCTGACATTATTTAGGGCGAATATGGTGTTTTCGCCTTGTCCATATTCTTTGATGAGGTTTTTGGTTTTAATAATTGACATTGGTGCATCACCTTTCTGATTTATTTTTATAGGACTAGATTAGTATATATTTCTTACAAAGTTCTAACAAATACATAAAACCTGCCACCGGCAGCTTTTATTGCATACTTTGGTATACATAAAACCAGCCACTGGCAGCTTCTCTTGCATACTTTGGTATACAAAAACTCTCTATCCGCATATTATAATGCCAATAGAGAGTTCCTATGGTAAAAATACCGATACCGTAAGTCCCGGATTTTCTCTTTTCACTTTTATGAAGCCGCCATGTTTTAACACTATTTCCCGGCTCAGATACAGACCTATTCCAAAGCCTTCCTGACTTGTCACCCTGCTGCCCCGGTAAAATCTCTGGAATATGTCGGCTTCCTCCTGTGGGTCTATTCCTATGCCATAATCCCTGACTGATATTTCCGTAAACATTTGGTTTTGTGTCAGGCTTATTATGATTTGTGAGTTTTCCGGTGAGTATTTGACGCTGTTTTCTAAGATATTAAATATTGCTTCTCTAAGCCAGTTTGTGTCATGTTCAGCCTGTATCTCTTTTTCCTGTCTGACCTCTATTTCTATATTTTTCTCTTCGGCTTTCCTGCTCACCTCAAATACTGCCTGTAGAACTGTTTCCCTCACTTCTGTTGAGTTTGGATGAAGCTGTATCAGCTCATTTTCAAAGCGGGACATCTTGATAAAGCCCTCTGTCAGAAAGGATAGTCTCTCTTCTGACTGCTTTATCGCCTGCAGGTACCGGCTTCTCTGGTCTGAAGTCAGCTCCCCGCTGTCCAAAAGCTTAAGATAGTTTTGGATATTCATAAGTGGATTTCTAAGCTGGTGGGCGATTTCTGTTATAAGCTTTTGGGTATTATCCTGCTGCATTTTCATTTTCCGCTCAGTTTCAAGCTGTATCTCCTGCAGGCGGATTAGCTGGTGGCTGATCTTTGAGGGCAATGTGTCCCTTGTTTCCAGATTCCTGTCCAGCTCCTTATGATTTATCATCTGACTTATTACATCTGATATACCGGCAAACTCTCTCTCGTATCTGCGCCTCATCAGTAAAAAAGATATAAGCCAGCCAATTAGCAGCAAACCTATAATTAAAATAAGCACAATTATCTTTTCCATTTACCGCTTACTCCCCAAACACATAACCCATTCCAAATACATTTCTGATGTATTCCATGCCCTCTGCTGTTTTTCCAAGCTTTTTCTTAAGGCGGTTTATGGTGACACTGACTGTGTTATCTCCCACAAAATTTCCATCAATGTCCCATACCTTTCCCAGTATCATCTCTTTTGACAGAATCTGCCCCATGTTCTTCGACAGGTACTCCAAGAGCTTATACTCCCGCGATGTGAGCTTAAGCTTTTCCTGCCCTGCGGACACGGTCTTTTTTGCATAGTCAATCCTTAATCCCTGATACTCCAGTACATCTCCATCGCTGGCATTTCTTCTCAGCACCACCTGAATGCGGCGTTTTAGGATTTCTGCCGAAAATGGTTTTACGATATAATCCTCACAGCCCCTTTCGTAGGCTCTGATCATATCAGCCTCCTCATCTCTGGCTGTAAGAAAAATGACAGGAACAGCCTTTGCTCTTTCTATAATGGAAAATCCCAGTCCATCCGGCAGGGTCACGTCCAGTATCAGCAAATCCAGTCCATTGTTAAGCAGCTTAAGTCCATCTGCTACGCTATAGCCCTTATAAATCTGATACCCTTCTTTTTCCAGCAAAAGTGCCAGAGATTCATTTAGCAATCTGTCATCTTCAATCAGACCTACTTTTATCATGATGCAAGCTTCCTTTTCTGTCATCGGCAATTCTGTATGCAAAGCTGTCAAAACACTTATATTCTGCTAGTTAAGCGATTTTATCATATTTGTATACACAGCCTCTCTCATCTCCTTATCGCTCATTATCTCATAGTGTGCCCCTATCTGGCAAGTTATAAGCACAGCATACTGAATCATTGCAGTGAGAATTGCAAGACAGCGTTTTCTCTTGTCTGTCTCTGTAAAAGCTCCCTGCTCATAACCATCCTCCATAAATTCATCAATAATCTGGCAAACGTACTGATACGCCTCATAGCCAAAATTGCCCGGCTCACATTCCTCAAGCTTCTCCATAGGCGGCTCTGCCGGAAACCCTGCATTCATCCTGAACAGATGCTTAAACATCATATTGTAATCCTTGTTTTCACACAGCCAGTCCATGATTTTATAGCATCTTTTTTTGAAATCCTTCTCCTTAAAGGCAGACTCCACCAGCAAGGCTATCTTGTTGGCATACTCAAACATAAGGGCATTGGCAATAATTTCCTCCTTGGAAGAAAAATACTCATAGGCTGTGCCTTTGCCGATTCCAGCTTTCTGGGTAATGTCCAGCACCTTGATGGATGACAGCTCCCTGCCTCCTTTAAGGAGCTGGGAGACCGCCTCATACATGAGCCTGACTTTTTCTGGAGGATTTTTTATGTTTTCAACCTTGATTTTGATTTCCATTTTCTACTTCTCCATTTTATCTATGTTATTTTAAATATTCCTGTCTTATATTCATTCTTTATCACTTATCCCAAATCTGCAAAGTGGGAAGTTCACACACTCCATACTTCCCACTCACAAACCTACGCAGACCAGGTGGCATACAGTTGTTTTACAGAACAAAATATGAACTGCACCGAGGCACAACATAAAGCTCAAAACAAATTGCCACTAACCTATCCTTGATTATCCCTCGGGGCTGCCTTCATATTTTTTCTGTAAAATACACTGTATGTCATCTGGTCTCATAGCCCATAGCGTGGGAAGTCCACACACTTCGAACTTCCCATGCAGACATTATGTTTTTAAGAGTCCTCCCTCATATCCTTTTCCCTGTTGAAGGCATCATAGATACAAGGAATCACAATCAGGGTCAACACTGTTCCATATATAAGTCCACCTATAATTGTAATGGCCATCGGTCTCATCATTTCTGAGCCCTGTCCCATGCCAATTGCTGATGTAGACATGGCAAGTATGGTTGTCAGCGCAGTCATAAGGATTGGACGGATTCTGGTCTTTCCTGCATCTATAATTGCATCATGCTTGCTCATACCAGCTTTTCTTGCCTGATTGATATAATCAATAAGCACAATACCATTATTTACTATAAGTCCTGCAAGCATTATAAATCCAAGCATTGATATAGCTCCAAGCTCCTGTCCGGTGATGATAAGTCCCAGGAAACCTCCTGTAAAGGCAAGAGGAATGGAGAACATAATTATAAATGGTGATGCCAGTGACTGGAACTGGGCAACCATAATGAGGTAAATAAATATAACTGCCAGTACAAGCATGAGTCCCATCTGGCTCATTGCGTCATTTATGGTCTCATCCTCACCAACCATCTCCACGCTGTAGCCTTCTGGTATGTCAAGCTTGTCCAGTGATTTCTGAATCTTGTTGGATACAAGTGTTACATTGTGGTTCTCGTCTATTCCGCCTGATACCGTGATGTATCTGGTCTGTGAATCCCTGTGAATAGTGCTCAGGGTGTTTGTCTCTTCTATATCACAGATTCTGGTAAGTGGTATCTCCTCTTCCTCCCCATCATCATTGACATGGGTAAAGGTAATGGCTTTTATATCCTCCACTGTAAGCTCTGACTGGTCTTCGGTCTGTAAATATACCTCGTACTTTTTAATATCTGTTGATATGGTTGTGGCACTCTGGTTTGATGACATATCCGCATAGACTAACTGGAATACCTGGGCAACAGTGTAACCGTATTTTGCAGCCTCTTCCTTATCAACAGTAATCTTAAGCTCTGCTGTTGTATCATTCAGTCCGTCATCAATGTCAATAACGCCCTCTGTGTCCTCAAGTATCTGCGCAACATCCGCTGCAATGTCCTGCAGCTTGTCCAAATCGCTTCCCTTGATTTTTACCGAAATACCCGAACCAAAATAAGAGGTCATATCCATGGATGAGGTATCTGTACTGATATCGCAGTCCATATCCTTGGTTTTTTCTGCAATCTGGTCTGCCACCTCTGAGGAGCTTACATCTGAATCCTCATCCAGAATAATATACATGCTGACAGAGTCTGTGGATGAGCTCATAAGGCTCATTGTAGAGCTGCCTCCTGCTGTGGCACCGATTGTCTCTATTCCATCTATATCTGATATTCTGTCCATAACCTCATCAGACAAGGCTGTAAGCTCGTCAAAATCAAGCTTCTCGTCCTCCTTTGCAGCAATTGTAACTGACAACTGGTTTGTCTCCATGTCCATATCCATAAAGGTCATTCCCTTTGAGATACAGCCCCAGGCTGAGACAATCAAAAGGGCAATGGCTGCGATAAATACAAGCGGCTTAAATCTCAGGCAGAGCTCAAGGAATTTTCCATAGGCATTTTTCATGGCATCAAACCATGGGTGCTTGATTTCCTTTGTCTTTTTCAATACTCCACAGGCCATGGCTGGCACAAAGGTAAGTGCCACTACAAGGCTTGCTATCAGTGTAAATGCTATTGTAAGTGCCAAATCCACAAAGAGCTGTCTGGTAATACCCTCTGTAAAAATAATCGGTGCATACACACTAACTGTTGTGAGTGTGGAAGCTACAATAGCTCCACTTACCTGACTGGCTCCCTCTACAGCAGCCTCTTTTATCGAATATCCCTCTCCTCTCAGACGATAGATATTTTCTATTACAACTATAGAGTTATCAACCAGCATGCCTATGCCAAGCACAAGTCCTGACATTGAGATTACGTTTAACGTTATTCCTGTAAAATACATGCTTACTACTGCTGCAATTACAGAAAGCGGGATTGAACATGCAATTACTATTGTAGGCTTTATATCCTTAAGGAAAAGCATAAGCACAATTACGGCGAGTATTGCTCCGACAATCATATTCTGCACTACACTATCCACAACTAAATCAATGTATACACCCTGATTCATAAGCACAGATATATTGAGATTTTCGTTTTCAGCTTCAAGTGCATCAAACTTATCCAGGACTCTGTCTGTTACATCACCTGTTGAATAGCCTGTCTGCTTTTCCAGAGAGAGGATTATTCCCGGGCTGCCGTTTACAACAGCATATGACTCGCCTGAGTTATCAACAATCTCTACATCTGCCACATCCGACACACGAATTGCATCTACCCCATCAAGTCCCATATCCATCAGGACAAGGTTTTTCAAATCATCTATAGAGTCAACTGGGTCACCGATTTTAACAATATACTGGGTTCCATCCTCTGCATTCACATAGCCTGCCGGCATACTGAAATTCTGGGCAGTCAGAATGGATGAAAGTGTATCCATTGATAAAACAGTGTTAAGGTCTGCCTGCTCAAGGGCTGAGTCCTTTTTCTCATCAAGCTGTGACTTTGCATCCTCCAGTGAGTCAGCAGCTATTGCAAGCTGGGCAGACTGCTGTCCTATGTCGATTGCTCCCAGTGCTGCCTGGGAATTTATTGTGTCGAGAGCATCTGATAATGACAGCTTGCCTTCCTCGATTTGGGAAAGCCCTGTCTCAATCGCACTTATTCCTGCATTTACCTGTGCTATTGTTCCTGACACAGAAGCACTTGCAGCCGGTAAATCCTTGTATGTGGTTATGGTTATTCCCATAGTGGACAATTGTCCAAACTGTGATGCAAGCTGGGCATTTGCTGTGTCAATCGCTGACTGGGCAGCCGCCTTTTGGGCTGCCAGCTCCTGAACCTGTGAACTGCTGTCATCAAGTCCAAGGCTCTTCATCTGCTCGATTGCCTGGTCAAGCTGGGCTATGCCGTTTTCTGCATTTACAAGCTGGCTGTAGCTATCAGAAAACTCTCCTGATGCAGCATCCGCATTCTTGTATACAAAACTGTCAATTCCTGATTTTACAGTATTTAATAAGTCTCTCTGAGTCTGAAGCTCTGCGAGCTGATTTTCTAAATCTGTCTGAGTCTGAAGAAGCTCAGTCTTTTTCTCATTTATTGAGTCTATGCCATCTGAAAGCTGGTCCTTGGCACTGCTTATAGCATTCTGACCACTTTCAATCTGGGATGTGGCGCTGTCCATCTGGCTCTCTGCATCACTGAATTTTGCTTCAATGGCAGACTGTATTTTCTCATTCAGGGCATCAATTTTGTCCTGATTGAGTGTAACCTGTACACTCTCCTTAAGCTCACCAGTGGCACTTACAGAGGCAACACCCTCTATACTCTCAATACTTGGGATAAGCTCATTCTCCACATAGTCTGTAATCTGGGATGAATCCATGCCCTTGACATCAACTGCCGCCATGACAATTGGAAGCATATCCGGGTTAATCTGCATAATCACAGGGCTTCCTATGGAGTCGTCCCAGCTGGCAGATAACTGATCCAGCTCCTGCTGTATCTCAATAACGACAGAATCCATGTTTGCATTCTGCTCGTATTCACAGGTTACAATTGAATAGCTGTTGTAAGACATGGAACTCACATTTTTGATATTTGAGGTGGTTGCCATTGCTGACTCAACCGGCGCTGTAACGTCTGTCTCTACCTCCTCCGGGCTTGCTCCCACATCTGTCGTGATGATAAGTGCATACTGAAAACTCATATCCGGCAGTAAGTCAGTTGTCATTTTGTACAATGATACTATGCCAAGCACGATAACCAGTATAACTCCCACTAACACGGTGTAGGGTTTCTTTACACTGTACTTTGAAAACATAATTTCCTCCTGATTCTGTTAATGGCAATAGATAATTGCCTATAAGCGCCCCGACCGACTGGTCGGTCAATAAGATAGTAAAGATTATACTCCGTCAGATTTTCGTTGCAAGTCAGCACTTGATTTTTTAATATATTTTTTATAATTGAAACATCTTGCAGAAAATATTGAGTGTGATAGAATGTTTTATATATAAAAGGACTTGAAATCAGGTTTAGATAAAGGAGATATGACATGACAAGTGGTGGATTCTTAGTATGGTTTTTCATATTTATTTTAATCGTAATTATTGTTGCTCTTATCGCAGTTATCGGAGCTGTTTCCGGAGCTGTTGCCGGAATCGTTGATGACGAGGATACTCTTGAAGAGGAAGGCAGTCTGTAAATAAAACAAGATGACTCTGACTTACAAAAAAGCTGACTGGATTTAATCCGGTCAGCTTTTATTTGTTCTGACTTACCACCAAAAGTCTTCCATCATGTGCTAAGTCTGGCTATTTTTATTTTCCTGATGTGGCCTTAAGTCTTGCCATAGCCCTGGCAAGAGAAGCTCTTGAGTGATAGTATTCATGAATACTCTGTTTCTGACGAAGCTGCTCCTCTGCTCTCTCCTTGGCTTCACGTGCCCTGGCAACATCAATTTCCTCTGGTCTTTCTGCTGTCTCCACCAGAAGGGTAACACGGTTGTTCATGATCTCCACAAATCCCATTCCAACAACTGCATATTCCCAGTTGGCTGTTCCCTCCGGCTGAAAACGCATCTCACCTTCATCAATTGCTATAATCATGTCTTCATGATGTGCCAAAATTTCTTTCTGTCCATCATATTCCGGTACAATTAAAGAACGACATCTTCCGGAATAAAACACACGATTAGCAGATATGATTTTCAAATAAAATGTATTGGCTGCCATATTGCTTTTCACCTTTCCGGTTTTTTACCATGTACATGCTGTTTTCTGCTGCTGCATCCTACTGCATGCTTTTTGCTTTTTCCATGACGTCTTCAATGGTTCCTACGTTAAAGAATGCATTTTCCGGATATTCATCCATCTCACCATCAATGATTGCCTTAAATCCACGGATTGTCTCCTTTAAAGGTACATATACACCCTGAATTCCTGTAAAGTTTTCCGCTACATGAAATGGCTGGGACAAGAACTTCTGTATTTTTCTGGCACGATATACCAGAACCTTGTCCTCGTCTGCTAATTCCTCCATACCGAGGATTGCGATGATATCCTGTAATTCCTTGTACTTCTGCAGTGTTTCCTGCACCTTACGGGCAACCTGGTAATGCTCTTCCCCTACAATATCAGGCTCAAGGATACGTGAGCTTGACTCCAGTGGGTCAACAGCTGGATAAATACCCTGTTCTACAATCTTTCTGGACAATACAGTTGTAGCATCCAGATGGGCAAATGTTGTAGCCGGGGCTGGGTCAGTCAGGTCATCGGCAGGCACATATACAGCCTGTACTGATGTTACAGAACCATTCTTTGTAGAAGCAATACGCTCCTGTAATTCACCCATCTCAGTTGCAAGTGTTGGCTGATAACCTACGGCTGATGGCATACGTCCTAACAAAGCAGATACCTCAGAACCTGCCTGTGTGAAACGGAAAATATTATCAATGAATAAAAGCACGTTCTGATGCTTCTCATCACGGAAATATTCTGCCATGGTAAGTCCTGTCTCAGCGACACGCATACGAGCTCCAGGTGGCTCGTTCATCTGACCAAACACTAGCGCTGTTTTTTCTAATACACCGGATTCTTTCATTTCTGTCCAGAGATCATTACCCTCTCTGGAACGCTCACCAACTCCGGTAAAAATGGAGTATCCGCCATGCTCTGTGGCTATGTTGCTGATTAACTCCTGAATTAATACGGTTTTACCTACTCCGGCACCACCGAACAAACCGATTTTACCACCTTTTGCATAAGGAGCCAGCAGGTCAATAACCTTTATGCCTGTTTCAAGAATCTCCTCTGCTGGATTCTGCTCTTCAAATGTAGGCGGCTCTCTGTGGATTTCCCACTTTTCAGTGCCCTCAAGCTGGGCACCGCCATCAATTGCTTCACCTAATACATTGAACAGACGTCCTAATGTCTGCTCGCCTACAGGTGTCTTTATACCGCTTCCTGTTGCAGTTACTTCCATGTCTCGGCAAAGTCCTTCACTGGAAGCAAGCATAATACAACGTACGGTATTATTTCCTATATGCTGTGCGACTTCCATCACACACTTCTTATCACCATTTAAAACTTCAAGTGCGTCCCTGATTGCCGGTAATTCTTCATCTTCGAATTCCACATCGACAACAGGTCCCATCACCTGGACAATTTTTCCTGTTTTCATTGAAATCACCATGTCTTTCACTATTTTTTGCGTTTTCGCTTCTGCGACTTTGCGCCGGCGATTACTTCTGTTATTTCCTGTGTAATTGCAGCCTGTCTGGCACGGTTATACAGGATATCCAGTTCATGCAACATGTCTCTTGCACTTTTGGATGCTGCTTCCATAGCCATCATTCGGGCATTCTGTTCACAGGAAAAAGATTCTACCAATGCACCATAGACAAATCCAACTACATAATCTGGTACGATTCGATCCATAACTGCCTCAGGGGACGGCTTGAGTGCCAGCTCCTCTCGTGGAATATCCACTGGAAGCTGTATATCAAAGTCCACCTTTTTCAGTGGAAGCAGCTGTAAAATCTGAGCCTCTTCCTGAATGGCATTAATCATACTGGTGTAGATGATGTATACCTCATCCAACTCTTCCTTATTGTAAAGCTCCAAAATCTCTTCTGCAATATTTCTTGCACGATTCAGTGTAGGATTCTGTACAGTATAGTGAAACTGCTTCTGTATTGCAATTCCACGCTGTTCAAAGTAATGACGTCCCAGCTCACCCAGCACGAAAAGCTCATGATTTGGGTGTGAACCCAGATGCTCTTCCGCAAGCTTTAAAATACTATGATTATAAGAACCTGCAAGTCCCTTGTCTGCTGTGATAACTATATATCCTACCCTGCGTTCATCCATAGGTATATCCTCTGTGGATTTGAAGTATATATCCTCCATATCTGGAATATGTCTTAGGATACGGCTCATTTCCGACTGTAATGTGTAGAAATATGGCTCTGTGTCTGCAAGCATCTTTTTAGATTTTTTCAATTTGGAAGAAGAAATCATATACATGGCATTCGTAATCTTTAGGGTATCATTGATACTTTTAATTCGATCCTGAATTTCCTTAGTATTTGCCATAATATTTAACCTTCAAATTCTTTTACTGCGTCCATGATTCGGCTCACCAGATCATCATTGATTGCCTTTGTCTCTTCTATTTCCCTGCCAAGCTCAGGATGTTTTAAATCCATGAATGAAAGGATATCAGCCTGACGGCTCTTTACTTCCTTAGTTGGAATCTGATCAAAAACACCATTGTTTGCCATACAGAGGGTCATTACCTGCTCATGCAGGGAAAGTGGATGGCAGAGCGGCTGCTTCAAAAGCTCCATAAGGGCTTTTCCATGCTGCAGCTGTGCCTTGGTTGCATCATCCAAATCAGATGCAAACTGTGTAAACACTTCCATCTCACGATACTGGGCAAGATCTATACGGATGCTTCCTGATGCCTTTTTCATTGCCTTGGTCTGAGCTGCACCACCGACACGTGATACTGAAAGTCCAACGTTTACGGCTGGTCTCATACCTGAGTTGAAGAGGTTGCTCTCCAGGAATATCTGACCATCTGTAATAGAAATTACGTTGGTTGGGATGTAAGCTGATACATCACCAGCCTGGGTCTCAATGATTGGGAGTGCTGTAATAGATCCTCCACCAAGCTCATCACTGAGACGGCTTGAACGCTCTAACAATCTTGAATGTAAGTAGAATACATCACCAGGATAAGCCTCTCGTCCAGGTGAACGCTCCAAAAGCAGTGACAGTGCCCTGTAAGCAACCGCATGCTTTGATAAATCATCATACACAATCAGGACATCTTTTCCCTGATGCATAAAATGCTCTGCCAGTGCTGTTCCAGCATATGGTGCAATATACTGCAATGATGCCGGGTCACTTGCTGTAGATGATAATACGATGGAATAATCCATTGCATCATTCTTTGTTAAAGTAGAGACAATCTTGGCTACTGTAGAAGCCTTCTGTCCGATTGCCACATAGATACAGATGACATCCTTTCCCCTCTGGTTAATGATTGTATCTGTTGCTATTGATGTCTTACCAGTCTGACGGTCACCGATAATTAACTCTCGCTGTCCACGACCGATTGGAAACATTGAATCTATTGACAGGATTCCTGTTTCCATTGGAGTATCTACGGATTTACGCTCTACAATTCCTGGAGCATCTTCCTCAATTGGACGATAATCATCTTCTTTGATTTCTCCCTTTCCATCGATTGGCTCACCTAAGGCATTGACAACTCTTCCTATGAAGCCCTGACCTACAGGGATTCCTGCCTTTTTCTTGGTTCTAACAACCTTTGTTCCTTCTTTGATTCCTGTATCCCTTCCAAATAAGATTACTCCTATCTCATTCTGGCGGATATCCTGAACCATTCCTTTTACTCCATTATCAAAGATAACGATTTCGCCATACATAGCATGGTCGATTCCATAAATGGTTGCAATTCCGTCACCTACCCAGATTACTGTACCAGTCTCACGGCTTGCGTCGTCCCAATTTATATTTTCAATTTCACTTTGGATAATGGAGATGATATCTGTTGCACTTATTGCGCCCACAGGGGTCACCTCCCAGTTAATTTTCTTTCCAGCTGACGAAGACGTCCTTCATAGCTTCTATCGTATTCCTCATGAGAGACCTTTACGATATAGCCGCCTAACAAATTCTCATCGACCTTCTTTGTCAGCTCTATTTTTTCTTCCGGATATTTGCTTTGTAACAGTCTCTCTGCTTCCTCCACCTCTTCATCCACAGGCTCTCCTGCACTGATGAATTCTGCACGGATAATATGGTTTTCTTTATCCCAATACTGATAAAATGCCTTGAAAATATTCTGCATTTCATCGCAATATCCAATCCTGCACATAGTCTTTACAAACTTTATGATGACATCTGGCAGGTCTTCCAATGCAAAGACCCTATCGATAATCTCATATTTTTTTGTCTTAGGAACCATTGGATTTTCCAGAGTTTTCTGCAACTCAGGAGTTAGGAAAAACAGCTTTTCTGCCCTTTCCACATCCTCCCTTTTCACAGACAGCCGGTATAAAACTTTTGCGTTATTTACTGCTGCCTGTGTCATGAGCATCACCTGTCTTTACAATTTTTCTTGCTGCAATAAGAGCGAGTTTTGCAATCTCAGCCTGTGCTGCCTGTGTTGCTTTCTCCTGCTCACTTGCAATATCAACCTTTGCTTTCTCAAGCATATGTTCTGCTTCGTCCCTGGTTCTTTCCAGAGTTCTGGCATGTTCTTCTTCTGCACGCGCTCTCGCATCCAGAATAATCTGGTCAGCCTCTGTTTTGGCATTTTCCAGTCTGTCATGGTACTCAGCCTTTAGCTTTAAAGCCTCATCCTGGTCTTTTTTTGCACTATCAAACTGCTGTTTGATCATATTCTCTCTTGCCTCGATTACATTCATCACAGGCTTGTACAAAAACTTCTTGAAAACCAGATATAAGACGAGCAGATTGACTATCGTCCATACAATATTCCATGGATCTATACTAAGCATCGCTCCGCCTTCCTTTCTATAATAGCTGATATAAATATAATTCGCTTATCAGAATTACTTAAGGAAAAGGATAATTAACAATGCAATAACGAAACCATAAATAGCTGTTGCCTCTGCAAGGGCACATCCTAAAAGAAGTGCTTTGCTGATTTTGCTTTCTGCTTCTGGCTGTCTTGCAATTGCATCTACTGCACTGCTTGTTGCCTTACCAATTCCAAGACCAGCTCCGATACCTGTTAATACTGCTACACCTGCTCCAATTGCTACTAATAATGTTGATGACATAATTTTATCTCCTTTAAAATTTAAAATCTTGTAAAAAGCTATTCGGTTGCCTCTTTAATAAACAACCCGGTCAGGAATACAAACACATAAGCCTGTATCAGACCATCAAAAATATCAAAATAGCAGCTAAATACTGCTGGTACAATTGCCGGAACAACCATTTTTAACAGCTCCATAATTACAAAAGAGCCAAGGACATTTCCAAACAATCGCATACATAATGATAATGGCTTGATGAAAATTTCCAGAATATTAATTGGAAGTATAATTGGCATTGGCTCAGCAAAGCTCTTTAACCAGCCCTTTGTACCTTTGGCTCTTATCCCGGATATCTCAATAAGCAAAATACTCATGAACGCCAGTGCTGCTGTTACGTTCATATCCTTTGTTGGTGGCTTAAATCCTAATAAGCCAATCAGATTGGCTATACCTATGTAGATTGCCACTGCTGAGAGATATGGAATATATGCTGTTCCTTTCTCTCCGACTGTTTCACCGAAGAAATCGTTTAATCCTTTTACTGCAGTTTCTACCACAATCTGCCTGCGTCCCGGGTGTTCCACACTCAGATTACGGCTAAGTAAAATACACAGTAAAAAAACAACCGCCATGATTATCCAGGTCACAACAACTGACTCATAAATTGGAATTCCTCCAAAGAGTGGAATCGTAAACACTGTCTCACAGTTCAGTTCCTCCAACAGCCCATCTACCAGAGCATCCATCTGTGCTACCTCCTTTCTCTTCTTGTTGTTGTTAAGATTTTAACACTCAACAAATCAAAGTCAATCTTTGGATAAATTATTTTTTACACCGATTTGAGGTGTATTTTTTCGTAAATCCTCTATACATATTGCACAATTTCATTTTTACATTTTAGTCATTTTAACAATTGCTTTTTCATATAATTTACGATTTTTTTGTCCATACACTTTTTTATCAACAAATTTTTGTACAAAAAAAAGACAACTTTCTTCAATTTCTACCAAAAACTCGGCAAAAATCGGAAAAGCTGTCTTTATCTGATTGCTATCTTATTTATTTGTTTTTTTCATTCCATAGGCAGATGCCACAGCTGCTGATAAACCAGCAAGCAGAAGCATTATCATCCAGCCCATGCCTGTATCATCTCCTGTCTTAACAGAAGCAAGTGCTGTCTGCACCGGTGCTGCTGATGCTGTAGGAGCAGTGCTTGGTGTATCTGCTTCAGCTGGGTCTGGCTTCTGCTCTGGCTCAACCTGAGCTGCAACCGGCTCCTCCACAAATACATATGTACTGAAGTGGTCAGTACTGAATGACAGCTTACCATCTACTACTGTCGATGTACATTTTGTGAGTGTACCATCATCCTCAAGTCTGTATACAGCAATTGTGGTTGTGCTTGATACTGTGAAGCCCTCTGGTACTGGAAGAGTTACCACAACATAGTCTCCCATCTGGTGAAGCTGTGTGCCGTCTGCATCCTTCAGGTTAATCTCATATACTGTGAATTTGCCGTCAAGCTTTTTCTCTGATAAGGCTTTCTCTGCACTTGCGTAGCTCTTTGATGTCTTAGCAAGGCTTGCTACCTCAAACTTAACGCCTGCTGGTAATGCACTTGTGCTTCCCTTAATAGAAATTCCATTGTTAATAACAGTTCTGTCACCGCCATTTGCGAAGTCTACTGTATCACCAAATGAAGCAAAGGATTTGTCTACTTCCTCTGTGATGTATGACTCATTCTTATCCTCTGACATGCCATTATTTTTTGAATCAGGTGTTCCATCCTCCTTGCTGTCTGTGTCACCTGAATTTTCCTTGTCGGCATCATCCTTTGTATCGGTTTTTCCTGAATCCCCCTTGTCTGTGTCTTCCTTTGTGTCTGTGTTTCCTGAATCTCCCTTGTCTGTGTCTTCCTTTGTGTCTGTGTTTCCTGAATCTCCCTTGTCGGCATCATCCTTTGTATCAGTATTATCTTTGCTGTCAATATCACCGATTCTGTACAGCGCGATATCATCAAATGAGCCCCATACACCAGCTGTAGTATTTTCAATTGAAAGTACTACCTGTATCTCTGTGTCATCCTCTGTGACAACAATTTCATCAATTGTTGGATTGCTCCAAACCTTCCAGCCTGACAGCTCGCCTGCTGCTGTGTATGTCTCATCACCTACGATTGCTTTGATAGAGAACACATCGCTATCACCGTTTCCGCCGCCCTGGATATATCCTGTCAGGGCGTACTTTCCAGCTTTAAGCTTAACTGTCTGAGTGGCGGTTGCGCTGGCACCGGCTTTATCTGTGTAAAAGTGTGCACAGCCATCTCCGTTTCTCTGGTTCGAAGCAGCATCCTTTGTGTTTATAATTGCTGACGAAACCTCCCAGCCATCAAGACCACTCTCAAAGCCAGGATTTGTTAGTAAATTGTCGTACCCTACTGTGACTGTTATTGTAATGTCATTTTCTACTTCCACACCAGCGTCAGATGTAATTGTATACTTACCATTTACTGTATAACTGCCTACACCTGATTCCTTTGCTGTCTTTACATCCTCGCTGTTCCATACGACAGGTGCAGACTCGGATGTTCCGTCATTGTATTTTACATCAACTGTTGCTGGTAAAGTAATGCCATTCACTGTTGAAATTGTTGCTGTAATATCATCTGCTGTAACACTTGTAACCAGCTTAGGTGCTTTGGTTCCAGTTCGGATATATTTGTAAATGTTTACTGTATCAAGAGCCTTTCCGTCGAATCCAAACCAGGACTGGTTGTCTACTGCGGAACCACCATACCACTTACCTGCATCATCAGCATCATATTCACCGGCGTATGATGAAGCCCAGCCTGAACCATTTGCTTCCCATGCAGCCTTGTTTGACTCAACAACATCTGATAAGACATTGCCATCCTCATCATATGCATACTGTACCGGAATCCATGCAGCCTCCCAGTAGAAAATACCTATTCCTGAATCCCCCACATTTTTTACTGCCTGTGCAACTGCTGCAATTTCATTTGCCTGTCCCTGCACTGAAAAATCATATCTCAGCTGTTCCTTGCTGGTGTTGTCATCATTGCTTCCAACACGGACTGTATTATCATGTCCATCGCCATCTTCAAGAGTAGTAGCCCATGATGTCTCTGCTACCATTACTTTTTTAGCATATGTATCCGCTACTGTCTTTAATGTGCTCGTCAGATTGCTAAGTGTACCATGCCAGTATGGATAGTATGATGAAGCAAAAACATCATAATCTACTCCATATGTATTCAGGTTCTTGGCAATAGAAGGATAGTTGCCCCTCTCCGGATTGGTAAAATGTAATGCAATCTGAATATCCTTATTGTATTCTGCTGATACACTTCTAACAGCTTTACATCCTGAATTAAACAATTCACTGACTTTATCCCAGCCATTACCCTTATATGTTTCTCCACAGAATCCGTTTGTAGTCTCGTTTCCAATCTGAACCATTCCTACATCCACGCCATTATCTAAAAGATACTGAAGGGATTCTGTTGTGTATGTGCTTATTGCTTCAAGCTTTTCATCATGTGTCATATCTGACCATGCCTTCGGAGCCTGCTGCTTAGCTGGATCAGCCCAGAAATCTGAGAAGTGGAAGTCAATAAGTACCTTCATTCCAGCCTTTGTAGCATACTGTCCCATTACCTTAGCTGCTTCAAGATCATTATTTCCACCACCATATCCGTTGCCATCTGCATCGTATGGGTCATTCCATACTCTTAATCGGATATAGTTTGTGCCGCCTGATGCAAGCAAATCGAAAAAACCTTGATTTGCAAGCTCATTTCCGTCTGCATCATAGAATTTTGTACCACTGTTTATGAGGCTTAAAAATGACGAAACATCAGCTCCTGTAATGAAATCATCTGACAGACCAGGTATTTTCTTTACAGAAATGTTTGCTGCGACTGCTGTGGAATCATCAGTGTCATCTGCGTCATCACCATCATCACTGCCATTGTCTGTATCATCCTTTGACTCTTCTGAGGCAAGCTTTACAAGCTTGATGTTGTCTACATCGCCCCAGTAATCTGCCGGCATTGAACCACTGATTTTGATTGTTGCTGTATCAGCAGCACTTAATGTAAATGCAAGTGTTTCTGTGCTCCAAGTATCAAAACCAATTGTTTTTGCAAGTTCTTTTTCAAGCCCCGCCTCTGCACCAGAGCCTGCTACAGAAAGTGTAAGTCCGCTGGATACATTTTCTTTTCCATCCATATCAAGTGATACGAGATAGGTTCCTGCCTCAAGGCTTAACTCCTGTGACAATGAAATGCTCTCTGCATCACTGCCGCCATTATACATATTGCAAAAGTTTGTTGTATTACTTGTCATCCACTGATTTGTTTGTACTACATAAGTTACATCAGCGTCCTGCTCAATTGTCCAGCCTGTTGCATCGCCAGTCTCAAAATCTCCATTTGTCAGAAGGTTTGTTGTACCAAACTCATAGTCTGTGGCAGCTACCTCTGTGTATGTTGGAGCAGCAGGCTCAGCATCTTCTGCTGATACCCCACTGATTGTGAGGTGGTCTAAATATCCATATCCACCATCAGCTACAGCTACATTGAAACCAACTGCGACATCAGCATCATCTTCTTTTACCTCGAATGTTTCCGTCACTGTATGCCATGAATTGTAGCCATCCAGTGCTACTGCGCCATCTGTGGTGACAGTTATATTTCCATCTGCACCTTCTAATGTCAGGTCTACATCTGCATTTTCTCCCATGACATAGGATGTGAGTGTGTACTCTCCTGCTGGAAGCACATCAATTAACTGAGTCAGGTCAAAGCTGCCTGCACTCTTCATCCAGAAATGAAATCCCGTCTCACCCGCATCCTCGCCAGGAGTAAGCCACTTGTCTGTTGCATAGGTATAATACTCAAATGTAGTAGTATCCCATGTAGTCGGATTAACTTTCCATATACCATCATCCCACAAGGAACCAGTAAAATCCGAATCCTGCAGTGTCACAGTTTCCGCTGTCACAGTGCTGCTGTCACCAGCCTCTCCCTCGGCAGTTTCCTCAGCAAAGACTCTGATTCCGTCTCCTAATCCAAGCTGTGAAACTGTAAGCATAGCCGCCATAGCCATGCTTGTAATTCTTACAATCGTCTTCTTTTTCATACATACTCTCCTTTTGAACAACCGTTTGCTCATTCCATGACACTAGTCTATCATCATATGCCATATGCTTTCAATCGTTAGCATTTCCAAGGATTTTGTATGTATTTTGTATATTTTTCCCAAGGGATATATGTAAATAATGCAAAATTTTTACTAGGGCATATCTGCGCATTTTCTGCGCAACTTCACATGGTTTTTTCACAATTTTGTTCACAATCCACAAATTAATGTGGATAAATAGTCTTTATTGTGTTTTTTATGATTTTTAACGCATTATTTAATCGTATTTTTTTATAGTCATTACTCACAAATACCTTAGTACTAATTTTATCAGCTAGTCTGCAATCTGTTTTCCAGTCGCATCCATATGATAGTTTTCCGTCATGATCAGGTCTGAAATTTTGACAAATTCATACCCCTGATTTTCGAGATTGGTGAGCAGCTCATCCAACGCATCCGCAGTGTAGGCTGCTCCGTTATGGCAGAGAATGATTGCTCCCGGTCCCATGGCTTCGTGATTGCAGACTGTATCTATTATGGATTTTACCCCATAATCCTTCCAGTCCAGAGAATCCACTGACCACTGAATTGGATAATATCCGCAGTCATAGGCAGTGTCGATTACCTCGTTGTTGTAAGAACCATATGGTGGTCTGAACAGCTTCATATCATAGCCCGTTAACTCACTGACTTTGTCATGCACCTCCATAAGCTCAGACTCAATCTCCTCCTTTGAAAGAGTCGCCATATCATAATGGTGCTCACTGTGGTTTCCCAAATCATGTCCTTTCTCAACCAGTTCCTTCACGCAGTCAGGATTGGCTTCAACCCATCCTCCTGTCATGAAGAAGGTGGTCTTTACATTGTGTGCGTCAAGGACCTCCATAATTCTCTCAAAGTCCTCTGCCCCCCAGGCGGCATCAAAAGAAATAGCAATCTTTTTCTCTTCAGTATCTACGCTGTAGATTGGAAGTTTTCTGTCACCGAATGAATAATCTCCCAAAATCGGTATTTGGGCTATTGCATTGCTGAACCAATCCATGCTGCCTGCATTACCTGCCACAATTTCATCAAAAACTTCCACCACATTATCGCTTATCTTATTTCCTGCATTGCTGCCAAGTGCCGCCTCTATGCCTCCTGTAAACGGCGTGTCTATTTTGTTGTGACAGCAGTATATGCCGCCGGTCACTGCCACCAGTAAAATCAGCATTAACAGAATTTTGCGTCTCTTTCTATTCCTTTTTCTTCGGTCAAATTCTTGCTGTCCTGCTAAATAATCTCTATATATACTCATGGTAAATTATATTCTGAGTTTGGGATGATATTCCACCAACCGCATACGCAAAAAAAGACAGTGCCAATCAGCACTGTCTCTCAATCTCCTTAGCCGCAGATGGCTGAACTGAAAGCTCCGCATAAGTTAAGGTGTACTTACCCTCACTTGCAATCTCCCTCTCATCAGTGAAAGAAGCCTCTATAATCCTATAGTCAATGTGAATCAGCCTAAACTCGTGCTATAAACTCCTTCACAACCTCAATAGACTGGTCTGCCGCCTTCTCAGCAAATGTCTGATAATCAATGGCTCCGCCCTCGCTGTCTGAGATAGAACGAAGGATTGCAAAAGGAACATTGTTGATATAGCATACATGTCCGATGCTGCCACCCTCCATCTCTGCTGCAATGGCATCAAACATGCCTGTGATGCGGTCTTTTTGCTCTTTTGTGGCAACGAACTGGTCACCTGTTGCAATTGTTCCTTTTTGGAACTTAATTCCCTTGTCTGATAAACAATCACAAAGTAAGGCATTCATATCCTTGTCTGCATCAAGTGTTACCATATTGATACCTGATAAAAGTCCAACAGGGTCTCCAAGTGGTGATGTATCCATATCATGCTGTACCACGTTGTTTGCAACAGCTACATCAAGGACACCTAAATCCTTTGTCAGTGAGCCTGCAACTCCGATATTGATAATTTTGTCTACATCAAACTTAAGAATCATAGCCTCTGCACAGATTGCGGCAAAAACCTTACCGATTCCGCATTTTGCTACAACTACATCCTTGCTGGCATATTTTCCGCTGACAAACTCCACTCCGCTGTAGGTTTCAGTTGTAACATCCTCCATAACAGCCTTTAAATTGTCTACTTCCATCTGCATTGCGCCAATTACACCAATTCGCATTTTATTTCTCCGTTCCTTTTCTAGTTCTACTGTTTACCTGAACTTTCAGCATAGCAAAGTTCGATAATCCACTTATCTATTCTGGATATGTAAACTCCATATTTGTCTGGGCATTTAATACGTCAAGATATTTCTTGCACTCCACATGTGCCTCATTCAAATCAAGATTTTCATAATGGCCGCACTCAATGGCTGATGCACCATATACAGGACCATTATAGGCAAGTATTTCCTCAAGCACCTTCTTAGTCACTTCAAATACCTTCTTTGGTTCCTGTTTTCTCACAACCAGATAAAAACCTGTCTGACAGCCCATAGGTCCAAAATATACCACATCATCTGCAATCTCTGAGTTGCGCACGATTGTAGCAAACATATGCTCAACCGAATGCATTGTGGAATTGCTCATGTAGTCACCTGCGTTTGGCTTTCTTGTCCGAAGGTCATATGTGATTATGTCTCCGTCCTCTCTGGATACATAAAATCCAGGAGTGAGCAGATTATGATTTATTGTAAAACTCTTTATTCTCTCCATTTTATTCCTCTTTCCTATATAAGCCCGAAGTGTGGTCTGTATTCCTTGCACACGCACTTTATCATATACGGTCTATGCCTCTTTTTCGAACTTGTCAAGGTAGTCCTCAAATACCTTGAGTGCAGAATCTACAGGCTCTGGAGAGCTCATGTCAACTCCTGCACTCTTAAGCAGGTCGATTGGATCCTTTGAACATCCACCACTTAGGAAATTTTTGATATACGTGTCAACTGCCGGCTGTCCCTCTTCCAGAATCTTCTTAGAAAAAGCAACTGCTGCTGAATATCCTGTTGAATACTGGTATACGTAGTATGGTGTATAGAAATGAGGGATTCTCATCCACTCATATCTGATGTCCTCATCAACAGTCATATCAGGTCCATAATACTGTACATTTAAATCATACCATATATTGCAAAGGTCTTCCTTGGTAACGGTCTCTCCCTTTGCCACCTTCTCATGGGCAATGTGCTCAAACTCAGCAAACTGAGCCTGACGGAAAAGTGTTGTCCTGAAGCTGTCCAGATAATGGCAGGTGAGGTATTTTCTCTCATTCTCATCTGTGCAGTTCTCAAGCATATAGTGCATGAGCAGCGACTCATTACATGTAGAGGCAACCTCAGCCACGAAAATCAGATACTCCGCATATGTAATTGACTGTGTCTCATTTGAGAAATAAGTGTGCATAGCATGCCCCATCTCATGAGCAAGCGTAAATACAGAGTCCAGATTGTCTACATGGTTTAAAAGCACATATGGGTGTGTGCCATAAGCGCCCCATGAGTAGGCTCCGCTTCTCTTATTTTCATTCTCATATACATCAATCCAGCCGCTCTCCATGCCATTTTTAAGTATAGAGACATAGTTCTCACCCATAGGTGCGAGAGCCCTGACTACCAGCTCCTTTGCCTCCTCGTATGTGTATCTGCTATCAGCATCATCAACGATTGGCACGAAAAGATCATACATATGAAGCCTCTCCACACCAAGCATTTTCTTACGGATTGCCATATATTTGTGAAGAGCAGGCAGATGTGCATGCACAGTCTCAATCAGGTTGTCATATACGCTCTCCGGGATATTTCCGTCAGCCAGATACATAGCTCTTGGGCTGTCATACTTTCTCATTTTTGCATAAAAGCTGTCATTTTTAAGCTGGGAAATATATGTGGCTGCAAGTGTGTTGCTCCACTTCTTGTAGGTATCGTATACACCATGGAAAGCCTGCTTTCTGAGGCTCTTGTCCTTGCTTGTAAGGAAATCAATAAAGTTACCATGTGTAATCTGTATCTTGTTGCCCTCCACGTCAGTGATATAAGGGAACCTGATATCTGCATTATTAAACATAGAGAAAATGTTGTCAGGGGCAGATGTCACCTCTCCTGCTGCTGCAAGGATTTTCTCCTCCGGCTCAGAAAGAGTGTGTGCCTTTTTTCTCATAATCTCATCAATCACACGCTTATAATTAAGAAGCTCCGGCTCATCACTGTAGAACTTCTCCAATTTTTCTGCATCAATGCTTAAAATCTCAGGATCTGCAAATGCCATGGCACTGCTTACTCCGACAGCTACAGATTCAGCCTTTGCTACATATCCCTGATATTTTGTGACTGCTGTGTCCTGATGGGATCTCTGGTTAGAATATACTATCACTCTGGCAATGTAATAGCTAATCTCATCCTTTTTCTTCATAAAAGCGAGAAGATTTGATGCGCTCTCCCCCAGCTTTCCCTGAAACTGTGCCATCTCATCTCCAAGCTTTGCAAGCTTATCAGCTTCCTCCTCCCAGAGTTCGTCTGTCTCATACATATCCTCAAGCTTCCATTTGTATTCCTCTGGAATCTCACTTCTTTTGCGAAGTTTTGTCTCTGCCATTAGCTTTTCCTCATTTCTATTACTTTAATATTATTTCTTTATCAATGTGCCCATTCCGCCTGAAATCTGGGTGCCCTCTTTGTTAAGCTTTGTGATAAGTACAGACTTGATTGCTGACTCATCAATAAAATCAATTGCTGCTTCAATCTTTGGAGCCATTGTTCCCTCTTCAAACTCACCTGCCTCAAGATATTTCTTTGCCTCTGCAACAGACAAAGTATCAAGCGGCTTCTCATCAGAAGTTCCGAAATTGAGGCATACCTTATCCACACTGGTTAAAATCACAAGCATATCTGCATCCAAAAGCTCTGCAAGCTTTCCTGCTGCCAGGTCTTTCTCAATAACTGCACTTGCACCCTGAAGTCTGTTATCCTGTGAAAGTACAGGGATTCCGCCACCACCACAGGCAATTACAACCTGGTCAGCATCAGAAAGTGTCTTGATGGCATCAATCTCTACAATATCCATAGGCTTTGGTGCGGCAACGATTCTTCTGTAGCCGCCCTCTACCTCTGTGACATGGTTTCCTTTTGCCTCTTCTTCCTCAGCCTCTTCCTTGGTCATCACACGTCCTATAGTTTTGGTAGGATGGTAAAAAGCCTCATCATATGGGTCTACAACCACCTGTGTCAAAACTGTGGAAACAGTCTTGTAAATTCCTCTGCTTAAAAGCTCAGTTCTGATTGAGTTCTGCAGGTCATATCCAATATATCCCTGACTCATTGCAGAACATACAGACGTAGGTGTAGCTGTGTACTCCGGATAGAGCTTACAGAACTCTGACATGGCTGTATGAATCATTCCCACCTGTGGTCCATTGCTGTGTGTGATTACAACCTGATAGTCATCTCTTATAAAATCCGCAACAGCCTTGGCAGTACGCTTTGTAGCTTCCTGCTGCTCTGGTAAAGTTGTGCCCAGTGCTTCATGGCCTAATGCGATAACAATCTTCTTCTTTTTCATGGCAACCTCCTAAAAGCATATTCTATGATTAATATATTAATTATGAGATACACTTTAAGATTTGTCAATTCTATTGCTTTTCTACAGAGATAATTTTTCCTGTAAAAGCATCTACTTCAGATAATTCTCCTGTGTATGTGACTTTAACCTGGTCTCCTGCCTGGACATTATCCAGTCCATCCGGTTTTGTGTCGAAGCTGAACTCATAGGAATTGCCTGAATCATCTGTTACTATAAACATGAAATCTTTGATTTCATCGATTGTGCCTGTCACTGTCTGCTCTGTATCTGTATTATCAGTCTGTGTCTTATCATCAGCCTCTGCCTTGTCTCCTGATATTGTGCTGTCGGCTGAATCTGTGCTGCCATCTGCCTGTGTATTGCCCTTCACCTCAGTCTGAGCTGTATTTTGAGGCACATCTGCCTTTGCACCACATCCTGCTGCAAAAATTGTACATGTCACTGCTAAAACCGCTAAAATATATTTTCTTTTCATTATAGATTCCTCCATTTTTCTTTACTTCATCATACATTATACAAACTTATAAATAATATTCCACAGTATTTGCAAATCTTCATAAAGGCTTTAAAAATTCTTAAATTTTGTTAGATTATTTTAATATGTGTGATATAATGAGCGTAGCGAAATTATATCAGACGCGAAGTGCGTAGCACGGATGTGCATGATATAATAAGTCTCAAATAGTATACCACATCAGGAGGCAATTCATTATGTTCTATGAACTCATGCAGACGAAAATCTATCGTCTCGAATCACAAATTTCAATTTTTAAACACAAGCTTAATTCCTATCCCTCTGGAAAACTCATCTTTGTAAACAACGGTGGCTATACCAAGTGGTTTATAAGCGATAATCACACCAATACCTATCTGCCCAAAAAACAAAAAGCCCTTGCCAGACAATTTGCTGAAAAGAGCTGCATTAACGCCTATATCGAGGATTTAGAAGCAGAAAAGGAGGCGATACGCCAGTATCTGCAATACTATGACAATCATGCAGGCCATGTAGCAAAATTAAAGACAGATTCAAATTATCTCAAGCTTATTTCTGCTGATAGCCCAACCGATTGCAGCCCTGCTAAAACACTGAATACTACTCTTCTTAATCATAATGAGTCCGTAATTGCAAAGCTTCTCTTAGAGTATGACATATCATTTGAATTTAAAGCCCCACTATTGTTCGATGACATAACCTACTATCCGAGTTTTACAATACGGCATCCCCAGACAGATGAGCTTGTATACATAGAAATATTTGACTGTATGGAAAACTCCATACATCGTGCTAATACCTATTACAAGCTGGATTTGTATGCCATGCATGGAATACTGCCGGGTAAAAATTTAATCGCTCTTTACGGAAATGAGAATGAGCTTGTGAATGTAGCTTATGCCAGGGCGGAGATTGAGTATTTTTTCTCATAGTTTATTAGTTAATTTTGTAAAATACTGAGGCATGCATAAATCTGGCCTCTGGCAGCTTTTCTGCATACTAAGACAAAAAAATCACCTGCCATAATATCCTTAAATGGCAGGTGATTTATTCTATACTATCAGCATATCCGCTTCAATCGGTGCTTCATCATCATAAAAGTCTGCTTGAAACGATATAAGGTCTACTGCATATCACTTGCAGAGCTTAATGTAACACTGACATCAGACTCCTGGAAGCCCTGTCCCTGCTGACGTGAAACAGTAATTGTCACAGTATCTCCTGCTGAGTAAGAGTCAAGTGCGCTCTGAAGCTCATTCATGCTTGTCACTGTATTTCCATCAATAGCTGTAATTACATCACCCTGCTGGATGCCAGCCTTTGCTGCGCCTGAACCATCAACTACTGAAGCTACATATACCCCCTCTGGATAGTTATATGCAATCATCTCAGATGTTACATCGCCACCCTTGATTCCAAGGTATGCAGACTGGGTATCAACATATGAGCCTGTGTCTATGAGTTCCTTTATGATTGGCATAGCATATTCCATTGGAATGGCATATCCAATTCCCTCAACCTCTGTTGAAGCA